>Ga0209130_1000936_pt1 | contig 23302 bp, 20 predicted proteins | sample AraplaMF_Cvi_mLB_FD_184264 | JGI IMG/M metagenome (GOLD analysis project Ga0209130, IMG submission 184264) | Arabidopsis root microbial communities from the University of North Carolina, USA - plate scrape MF_Cvi_mLB (SPAdes) (version 2) | ecosystem: Host-associated > Plants > Roots > Endosphere...
CGGTCAATGGCTGAAGACAGCGAAGCCGAGAAAACAGAACCCGCGTCACAGAGGCGCCTCGAGCAGGCGCGTGAAGAAGGGGACGTACCCAGGTCGCGCGAAGTCGCGACCTTTACTGTTCTCATGGCAGCGGGTGCCGGCCTGTGGATGACCGGTTCCAGCCTGGTGCGCGAATTGAGCCGCAGCCTCACCTCGGGGCTGTCGCTGACGCGCGAGCAAGTTTTCAATCCTGATGTCCTGGTGACCCGCATCCTGGTCGATGTGGTGCACGTGATGCTGGCCTGCCTGCCAATCGCCGTTGCCGTGATGGTAGTGGCTCTGGCGTCGCCGCTGCTGGTCGGCGGCTGGCTGTTTTCGGCCAAGGCCTTCACCCCGAATTTCATGAAGCTGAACCCCATCACGGGTATCGGCAATATGTTTTCCACCAACTCGCTGGTGGAACTGGTCAAGGCGATCGGCAAGTCCATCGTGGTGGGCGTGGTGGCCTATATGGTCATTTCGCGCCAGCAGCAGGAGGCGATCGGCCTGATGGTCGAACCACTGCATACCGGCAGCACCCACGTGATGAATATGCTGGGCTTCAGCTTCATCGTGATCGTCGGTGCGCTGGGCTTCATCGCCCTGATCGATGCCCCGTACCAGATGTGGCATTACGCGAACAAGCTGAAGATGACGCGCCAGGAGCTGATCCAGGAATCCAAGGAATCGGACGGCAATCCTCAGATCAAAGGCAAGATCCGCCAGCTGCAGCGCGAAATGGCGAAGAAACGCATGATGCAGGAAGTGCCGACGGCCGACGTGGTGGTGACCAACCCGACCCACTATGCGGTGGCGCTGAAATACGCCGAAGGCGGGCAGGGCGCGCCGCGCGTGGTGGCCAAGGGTACCGACGAAGTGGCGGCCAAGATCCGCGAACTGGCGAAGGAACACCGCGTCGCCATCCTGGAGGCGCCGCCGCTGGCGCGTGCCCTGCACAAGCATACCGAGATCGGCGATGAAATCCCGCCACGCCTGTACGCCGCCGTGGCGGAAGTGCTGGCCTATGTGTACCAGATCAAGGCCTATCGTCCAGGCCTGCGATACCCAGACCGTCCGACCAGGCTCGATGTGCCGGACGATATGGACCCATTGAACAAGCAATAACGGAGTAAGCGAGAATGAACGCCCTGAACATGCCGCCATGGATGAGAGGCATTGCCGGTAACGGCCAAGCCTTGGCTGCACCGATCCTGATCATCATGCTGCTGGCAATGATGATCCTGCCCTTGCCGGCGTTCGTGCTCGACCTGTTCTTCAGCTTCAATATCGCGCTGTCGATCATCGTGCTGCTGACCAGCCTGTACACGATCAAGCCGTTGGACTTCATGGCTTTCCCGACCGTGCTGCTGGTCTCCACCATGCTGCGCCTGTCCCTGAACGTGGCCTCGACCCGTGTTGTGCTGACCGAAGGCCACACCGGCCCGGATGCGGCAGGTAAGGTGATCGAGGCTTTCGGCCACTTCCTGATCGGCGGTAACTACACCGTCGGTATCGTGGTGTTCGTGATCCTGACCATCATCAACTTCGTGGTGGTCACCAAGGGCGCGGGCCGTATCGCTGAAGTGGGGGCGCGTTTCGCTTTGGATGCAATGCCTGGTAAGCAGATGGCGATCGACGCCGACCTGAATGCGGGCCTGATCGGCGAGCCGGAAGCGAAGCGCCGCCGTAATGAAGTGTCGCAAGAGGCGGAATTCTACGGCGCCATGGACGGTGCCTCGAAATACGTGCGCGGTGACGCGGTAGCGGGCATCCTGGTGACCGTCATCAACGTGGTTGGTGGCCTGCTGGTCGGCATGATCCAGCACGATATGGGCTTTGCCGACGCGCTGAAAAACTATGTGCTGCTGGCGATTGGTGACGGCCTGGTGGCGCAGATTCCTTCGCTGGTGATCTCGATTGCGGCCGGTATCGTGGTGTCGCGCGTGGCCTCCGAGACCGACATCGGCACCCAGGTGATCAGCCAGCTGTTCGCCAAGCCGCAAGTACTGTTCATCACCGGTGGCATTATCGGCGGCCTGGGCCTGATTCCTGGCATGCCTAACCTGGTATTCATCCTGCTGGCATCGACGCTGATTGGTTCCGGTTACCTGCTGCAGAAGAAGGCCAAGGAGAAAGCGGAGGCGGTTGCTACGCAAGAGGCGGGTGGCCCGGGCGGCGGTGGTGCGGCCGGTGCTGCTGCCGGCGCGCAGGCGGCGCCGGAACAGGAAGAAGCGACCTGGCAGGACGTCCTGGCAGTGGACACCCTCGGCCTGGAAGTGGGCTATCGCCTGATTCCGCTGGTCGACAAGACGCAGGGCGGTGAGCTGCTCAAGCGCATCAAGGGCATCCGCAAGAAGTTTGCGCAGGAAGTGGGCTTCCTGGCGCCGCCGGTGCATATCCGTGACAACCTGGAGCTCAAGCCTTCCGCCTACCGCATTACGCTGAAGGGGGTGGAAGTCGGCACTGGCGAGGCCTTCAACGGCCAGTACCTGGCGATCAATCCTGGCATGGCAAGCGGCACGCTGCCGGGCATGGTGACCACCGATCCGGCTTTCGGCCTGCCGGCCATCTGGATTGATGCTTCGCTGCGCGACCAGGCTACTGGCATGGGCTATACCGTGGTTGATGCAGGCACTGTAGTGGCGACCCATTTGAATCACCTGATTACTTCGCATGCCTCTGAACTGCTTGGCCGTGCGGAAGTGCAGTCGCTGCTGGATCACCTGGGCAAGGATTCGCCGAAGCTGGTGGAAGACCTGGTGCCGAAGATGCTGTCGCTGTCGACCTTGCAGAAGGTGTTGCAGAACCTGTTGGCGGAGGGCGTGCATATCCGTGACATGCGGACCATTATTGAAACGCTGGCCGAGTTCACGCCGCATACGCAGGATCCGAATGAGCTGACGGCCCAGGTGCGCGTGGCGTTGGGCAGGGCGATTGTGCAGCAGCTGTTCCCGGCCGGGGGCGAGTTGTCTGTCATGACGCTGGATAATCGCCTGGAGCGCTTGCTGATGCAGGCCATGGCGAGTGGCGGGGGCGATGCGGCCGGCATCGAGCCGGGATTGGCGGATACGATTGCACAGCAGGCCGCGGCGGCGACGGCGCAGCAGGAGGCGTTGGGTGTGACGCCGGTACTGTTGGTGCCGGGCGTATTGCGTCCGTTGCTGTCCAAGTTCCTGCGCCGTGCGCTGCCCCAGTTGAAGGTGTTGTCGCATTCGGAAATTCCGGAGACGAAGACGATTCGGGTGACGTCCCTGGTTGGCGCGCAGTAAAACCGGTTTGGTTCCAGGCCTTTGACGTTCGTCGAAGATCAACGGCGCAAACCCGATCCGTTATCCGATGAGCTGACTGGGTCTTGAATTAAGCGGCATTTCCCAAGCTATTCCACCGATTGTTACCCCGGCGCATCGTCAATAATTTGATCATGTGCGAATCTGTCGGAGTAGCAGCAAATGAACGTCAAAAAATTTACCGCCCCAACATCTCGTGAAGCGCTGCGCAAAGTGCGCGAAGCACTTGGCCCGGATGCGGTGATCCTCTCCAACCGTGCCGTCGACGGCGCGGTGGAAATCCTGGCCCTGGCCGGCGACGATGCCGCGGCCCTGGCCCCGCACTCCCCGGATTCCCCAATGTCCGCCCCAGCGCCGCACCTGGACCTGGCGCCAGCCTCGCCGGCCGCCGATCACCCGCCTGCGCTGGTCGCTCAGCCTGCTGCGCCAGTGGTACGCGCCACCGCCCGCCCGGCGCCATCCGTGCCACGCGCACCCGCCGCCCGCCCAATCGCACCGGTGCCGGCACCAGCGGCACCAGCGGTCGACATGGATCGCATTTCCTCCCTGGTCGCCGAAGCGGTCGCCAGCGCCAAAGCGACGGCTGCCGCCGAAATGACCAGCATGATGAGCGAACTGCGCGCCATGCGCGGCATGATGGAAACCCAGCTCAATGAACTGGCCTTTGCCAACACCCAGCAACGCGAACCGCACAAGACCGTGGTGCTGCGCGAACTGCTGGCCGCCGGCTTCTCCGCCAGCCTGGCACGCTACCTGACCGACAAGCTGCCGGCTACCCGCGATGGCGCCGAGGCGCTGCAGTGGATGCGCACCGTCCTGGCCCGCAACATCAATGCCGTGACCAACGAAGACGCACTGCTGGAAAAGGGCGGCGTGTTCGCCCTGGTCGGCCCAACCGGCGTCGGCAAGACCACCACCACCGCCAAGCTGGCCGCGCGCTGCGTCATGCGTCACGGCCCGGAAAAACTGGCCCTGATCACCACGGACGCCTACCGTATCGGCGCCCACGAACAGCTGCGCATCTACGGCAAGATCCTGGGCGTGATGGTACATTCGGTGAAGGACGAAGCCGACCTGCGCATCGCCCTCAACGAACTGAAAAACAAGCACACCGTGCTGATTGATACCGTTGGCGTCAGCCAGCGCGACCAGATGGTGGCCGAGCAGGTCGCCATGCTGCAGGGCGTCGGCACCGACGTGCAGCGCATCCTGTGCATGAACGCCACCTCGACCCAGGAAACCCTGGCCGAAGTGGTGCGCGCCTACCAGGGCAGCGGCCTGGCCGGCGCCATCATCACCAAGCTGGACGAAGCCGCCTCGATCGGTTCCGCACTGGACGTGGTGATCCGCCACAAGCTGCGCCTGTTCTACATGTCCAACGGCCAGCGCGTGCCGGAAGACCTGCACCTGGCCGATCCGGTGGCGCTGGTAGGCCGCGCCTTCGGTGGCCAGGCCGCCCCGAAATACGGAGATGCCGAGCTGCCGCTGCTGGTAGCGGGCGCCGCCCATGACCCAATGCTGCGCGAGGTACGCTTTGGCTAATTTCGACTTCGACCAGGCCGAAGGCCTGCGCCGGATGCTGGCCGGTCCCCGGCCACGCATCATTACCTTCCTGTCGGCCACGCCGCAGGACGACAAAGGCGCCATGCTGGTTAACCTGGGCGCCTCGCTGTCTCAGGCCGGCAATGACGTGCTGCTGGTCGATGCCTGCGCCAGCGCCCACGGGGTGGTGTCGCGTCTTGGACTGGACCATGGCACCAGCCTGCTCGACGTGGCGCGCCAGCGCTGCGGCTTGAACCAGGTACTGCACGCGGCTCCGCAGGGCTTCAACGTGGTGTCGATGACGCGCGGCGAAGCGCGCCGCGGCCCGGACGAAGGGCGGCGCCTGGCCAAGGCCTTCGGCGTGCTGGCCAGCCAGGCCGGCATCGTGCTGGTGGACGGCGAATTCGACGGCGAAGCCTTCCCGGTGCCCCTGATGGCGAGCTCGGAGATCGTGGTGCAGGTGTCGAACAGCGCCACTTCCATCAAAAATGCTTATATGATGATCAAGCGGCTCAACCATGAACTGGGCCGCCGACCATTCGGCATCCTGGTCACCGGCGCTTCGGAGGCCGAAGCAAGGGTGGTTTACGATAATATGGCACATGCGGCAAGCCGTTACCTGGCAGTCAACCTAGTTTCCATGGGGTCTGTACCGGCGGACGAATACCTGCAGCGTGCAGCCCGCTTGGGTCGTGCGGTGGTGGACGCCTTCCCATTGGCCGGGGCTTCAGTGGCCTTTCGCCAGCTGGCCGGGCGTTTTGCGATGGGGAGCTGCAACCATTTTAGAGCCTGAAAAGAATTAGAACCTTTATGTACACGGTCAAAGGGAAGGTGGACAAGGATTCCTTGCTGACGGAGCACATGCCGTTGGTGAAGCGCCTGGCCCACCATATGAAGGCAAAATTGCCGCCCAGTGTGGAAGTGGATGACCTGGTACAGGCCGGTATGATCGGCTTGCTTGACGCAATCAACCGCTACGAAGAAACCCACGGCGCCCAATTCGAGACTTATGCGGTGATGCGCATCCGCGGCGCCATGCTCGATGAATTGCGCTCTTCCGACTGGATGCCGCGTTCGATGCGGCAGGACATGCGGAAAATTGAAAACGCCATGGCCACGCTGCAGCAGCGCCTGGGCCGCCCGCCGACCGAATCGGAAGTGGCGAAGTCGCTCAAGCTGTCGCTGGCCGATTACCAGGAAATGCTGTCCGAGGGCGGCGGCCACCAACTGGTGTACTACGAAGATTTCCACGAGGAAGACGGCAACGACAGCTTCCTCGACCGTTACGCCCATGACGAAGATGCCGATCCGCTGCGCGCGCTGCTCGACACCGACTTCCGCCAGGCTGTGATCGATGCGATTGAAGCGCTACCCCCACGTGAGAAAATGCTGATGGGCCTTTACTACGAGGAAGAGCTGAACCTGAAGGAAATCGGCGCCGTGATGGGCGTGTCCGAGTCCCGGGTATCGCAATTGCACACACAAGCCGTGGCGCGCCTGCGTGCCTCGCTGCGGGAGCAGGCATGGACTGGTCCAGCGTAGCCGGCGTCCTGCTGGCGCTGGCCGGCATCATCGTCGGCCAGGGGCTGGAAGGCGGCAAGATCACTTCCTTGCTGCAGCCGGCGGCCTTCGCCATCGTGGTGATCGGCACCTTCGGCGCAGTCATGCTGCAAACCCGCGTGCCGACCTTGCGCCGCGGCCTGACCATGCTGCGCTGGGTCTTCCAGCCGCCGCCGGACAACCGCGCCCAGTTGGCGCGCGATATCAATAACTGGAGCACATTGGCCCGCCGCGACGGGCTGCTGGCGCTGGAGCGGCCCATGCTCGGCGCGAAAGACAAATTCATCGCCAAAGGCCTGCGCATGATCGTGGACGGCATCAATCCGGACAAGATGCGCCAGATGCTGGACATGGAAATCACCGCCTTTGAAACGGCGGAGCGCCAGGCGGTACGCATCTGGGAATCGGCGGCCGGCTACTCGCCGACCATCGGCATCCTGGGTGCGGTGCTGGGCCTGATCCATGTCATGGAAAACCTGACCGAACCAAGCAGGCTCGGTTCCGGCATCGCGGTCGCCTTCGTGTCGACCATTTACGGTGTTGGCCTGGCCAACCTGTTCTTCTACCCGATCGCCAACAAGCTCAAGACCATCGTCACGCGCCAGGTCTACCTGCAGGAGCTGACGGCTGCGGTGATGTACGACATCGCCACCGGCGATTTCACGCGTGTCATCGATGAGCGGATCGCGACCCTGATGCGGGAGCCGTGACATGCAGAACCGCCGCGCACGCCGCAAGTTCGATGACGAGCCCGAGAACCACGAGCGCTGGCTGATCTCTTACGCGGACTTCATTACGCTGCTGTTCGCGTTCTTTGTCGTGATGTACGCGGTGTCTTCGGTCAACCTGGGCAAGTACAAGGTGTTTTCCGATGCGCTGGGGGATGCGTTCGGCGGAGCCGGTGCCGCGCCACCGACCAATACCGAAGTCCAGAGCCTGCCAATCCCGAATCCGGCCTCACGCAAGCGCAATGAGGCGATCAAGAAGGAGAAGGAGCAGATGACGCGGCTGGCCAAGGATTTGGCCAGTACCCTGGCGCCGCTGGTAAAGGAGGGCAAGGTGCGGGTGACCCAGAATAGCCGCGGCGTGAGCGTGGAGATCAATGCTTCGGTGCTGTTCAATCCGGGGGATGCGCGCCTGACTGGCGAGTCGCGCGAGGCGCTGACCGCGGTGGCGACGCTGCTGAAGGATGACCCGCACAATGTGCAGGTGGAGGGGCATACGGATAATGTGCCGATCAGGAATGCGGCTTTTCCCTCGAACTGGGAGTTGTCGGCAGTGCGGGCGGGGACGGTGGTCAGGCTGTTTATTGAGTCGGGGATTGCGGCTTCCCGCATGACGGCGGTGGGGCATGCGGATAACCAGCCGGTGGCTTCCAATGACGACCCGGAATCGCGGGCGAGGAATCGGCGGGTGGCGGTGACGATTTTGTCGGGGATTCCGGATCCGGCGACCGAAATTCCAAGCCCTTAAAACCGGTAACCCGGTGTCTGACCCGCAGGGTCAGACACCGACCTTCGGCAGCCGCGTATCGGTGTCTGACCCTGCGGGTCAGACACCGGCTTACCGGTTTAAGCGCGCAGGCGCTCCGGATGCGGCACCTGCTCGCGCAGCTTCTGCCTGCGCCGCCAGTGCCAAGCCGTCCCAATCGCCGCCACCAGCAGCACCAGCGCCGCCACCGGCCAAGCCGACTTCTGCAGATTCTTCTTGGCCTGCTCGTCCATCAACTCCTCAGGAAACGGCCGCGGCTCCGTCGGCACCACCTGCCACTTGCTGCGATCCGCCGGGGCGCGCGCCATGAATTCGTCGATCGAATAAGCCGGTGCCGAGCCGAAGGCGCGGCTGGAAGGAATCTGCGGAATCCGCACCAGCATCACCGCCTCCACATCCGACTGCAGCTGCTGCTCGAAGCCGCTCAGCTGGCGGCCAGCCTGGCCGCCCAGCACATTCAGCAAGTCCTTGCCCAGCGCATCAAACGCCACCGCCGGATGCAAGCGCGTCTGCTCCTCGGTGAAATAGCTGTAAGCCTTCTTGCCGCTGGCAATGCTCATATCCTTCGCAGCCATATAAGCAAAGGCGCCAACAGCCTTCAGCCGGTTGGTCGGCCCCTGCAACGGCCATTGCCAGCCCAGCTTGCGCAGCACGTCGACATTGATGCCCGTGCAGTTGGCAGCAGCATGCTGATAGCTGAAATGGTGGGCGTAAAACTCGCGGAACACCTGGTTCACATTGCTCTGGTAAGCCTGTGCCGCGCGCGCGTCTTTCAGCACAGCCACCAGCATGTAAGACGGCCGGTAGTACTGCTGGCCGCTGTTCACGTCCATCAGGTAGTTATCCATCGGCAGTGCCGACGCCACGATGCCTTTTTCGCTGTACGAATCCAGGCCGTAGAAGTTATTCACCAGCCAGTCCGACCACTCGCCCTGCGGCCCGAGGCGGCCGGTCGCGATGGCGAAGTGGCCGCCGTACGCTTCATCGTCATCGCCCTGTGCGCCACTCAGCATCATGGCCAGCACCGGTTTGCCGGACAGCGCGGCCGCACTGGCGCCCGTGCGCTGCCAGACTTTGCGCACCGCGTACTCGCCGCGTGCACCGCCCTCGGCATGCCGCACGAAACCTTGCAGGTCGTCGCTGCCGGACAGTGGCTGCACCGGCAGCTTGCCGGCGTCGATCACATAGTCGCGCGGCCAGATCGTGCGCGCCACGAACTGCTGGCCGGCCTCGTCCCACTGGCCGCGCACGCGCACTTCGCGCTGGCGGAAGAAGGCTTCCGAGCTGGCGTTGAAGTAGGAACGGTTGGTGGCGATCTTCGGCACCAGCCGGAAAGTGAGGGTGCTGCCGTCGGCCGTCACCAGCGACTTGCCTTCAAAACGCGCCTGCGGCACCAGCTGAGGCGAACCCAGCCACACCAGGCCCGGCGCATCCTTGGCGCCGGCCGCCGGCAGGGCGATCAGCTCGTCCTGGAAATACCATAAAGCCTGCTTTTGGCCGCAGTCGTTGCAGCGGCCGTTGGCCAGGCGGAAGTTGTCGGCGGGCTGCAATCCGAATTGTTCGCCGCCGAGGGCGGAATGAACGGATGCTGCACCGGCTTGGGCGGTCGTGGCCGCCAGGATAATTCCTGAGAGAAATGTACGCATCCGCCCATTATGCAGAAAGTTGCATAAAAAGTCACACGTTTCGAAAGGTCCGGCGGCGTGCCGGTTACGATTGGATCAGCCGGCGATGAAGCCGCGGCGGGTGGTGCCGCCGGTGGTCATGCCGCTTGGGCCGTAGACCGTGGTTTGCTGTGGGCGCAGGGCCTGCAGTGCGCCCTGGGTGTGGCCCAGGTGCTTGTTGATCAACACGCCGTTCAGGCGGTTCAATTCCTTTGCCGCGCGGGTCTGGTCCAGCAGTTGCTGCCAGAGGATATTGGCAGCGTCGTCATGCTGGGCTTCCAGCCAGGATTCCATGCCCAGTTCCATCGCCGGATAACCGGCGTCGGCGAGGGCGCGGTGGCGCGCGGTGGCCAGGGTGGCCATTTCATTGACCAGGGCCGATTTTTGCGGCGTCAGCGTGGTCAGGTGGTCGATGTCGGCCGCGACCAGGTCTTGCTGTTCCTGTTTCAGGACATCCAGCAATTCCGAGATCTTGTTCAACTCAGCCTGCAGGCTGTGTTTAGGGGAGACAGCGGCCATCATGCTTCCTTAGCGTTGCTTACGAGCGTGCAGCAGGTCGCGGACCGTGTCCAGCAAACCGTCTGCCACTTTTTCCGAATTGACCTGGAACTGTCCGTCAGCAATGGCCATCTTGATGCGTTCGACTTTCTTCGTGTCGAACACGGCATTGCTGGCTGCAGCGCCACTGGCCGCCATTGCCTGTCCTTGCGCGGACAGGCGCACATTGTCGGTACTTGCCTGTGGTGCGGTCGAAGTTGCTGCGGCGGCCTTGTCCGCGCCGCGCGCGTTCGTACCCGTCGCGGGCGAACTTGGCAAGCCCGGCGTGTTCTTCAATGTATCGTTGATCTTCACAGCTTTATCCTCGTCTGGTTGGAGTACTTTACCCCGGCATACGAGTCTATAACGGCAAACTGCGGCCAAACTTTAGCTGGCATTGTGAAACTTGTTCAAAAAGCTACTTCGACCAGTCCGCCCAGGCGGGCAATCCCGCTGATTTGCTGGCCATTGCCGGTGCGGACTGCCACCACCTGGCCCTCGGCGGCCGAACCGGCTGCCTTGCCCTCGGCCGAAACCGAGAAACCATTCCCCTTGGTGACCAGCTTGACCAGCTGGCCCTGCAGGATGACGGGCTTGGCCTTCACCATGTCCACCCGCACCGGCGTGCCGGCCGAAATCGACATGCTGCTGGACTTGCCGACCAATTGCGCCTTGTCGGTCGCAATACCGGCAGGCAGGGCGGTCAGTTCGCCCTGCATCATTGCCAGTTGGGCATCCTCAATCGCCTGGCCTTGGGCCAGCGGCACGGCGGCGGCCACATAACTGCCCAACACCGATACCTGGGACTGAATATATACCGTCCACGGCGAAGGCGCCGCACAGCGCACGCCGACCGTGGTCTTGCCCCAGGCGCGCGCGCCCGGCATCAGGAACGCTTCCGGCGCAGGGCAGGGCGTCAGGTTCAGGCGTGGATCGACCGCACCGACGCTGACCGTGACCTTGCCCGGCAGGCCGGCAGTCTGGACTTGCAGGAATTGCTCTGCGACTTGGCGCAGGGCGGCCGGTTCCATGCGGGAAGGGGCGGCATGGGCCACGGCGGCGGCAAACAGGCTTGCAATGATGAGGATTTGTTTCATGCTGCCCATCTTAGCCCTCGCGCGAAAGCCGCAAGCCGGGAATAGGGGCAAAAACCCCGCCTTTCTCTTCCGATCAAGCAAGCACATTGCTCCGTATCATCGAACCTGTCATCAAGCGGAGAAGTGCCATGTTAGGCAAACTCGACAACTACCTGCTGTTCAACGAAACCGCCCTCAGCCTGCGTGAAAAGCGCCAGGCCGTGCTGGCGTCGAACATTGCCAATGCCGACACGCCTAACTACAAGGCGCGCGACATCGATTTTTCCGCCAACCTGCAGGAAGCCATGCAGCGTGCGGCCACGCCGCAGCCGCTGAACACCACGGCCAACAAGCATTTCCCGCGCCCGCCGCAGGACGGCAGCACGCTGCCCGACGGCACGCCGCTGCTGTACCGCCACCCTGCGCAGGGCGCGGTGGACGGTAACACGGTCGACATGGATGTCGAACGCAACAACTTTGCCGACAATGCACTGCGCTACGAAGCAGGCGTGACCTTTATTAATTCGCAGATCAAAGGCCTGCTGGCCGCGATCCAGGGAGGCAGCTAATGTCCTTGTTCAGCATCTTCAATGTTTCCGGTTCGGCCATGAGCGCCCAGGCCCAGCGCCTGAACGTCGTGGCCTCGAACCTGGCCAACGCCGACAGCGCCACCTCGGCCAACGGCGAAGCCTACCGCGCCAAGCAGGTGGTGTTCGAAGCCACCCCGACAGCCAACGGCGCCGCCACCTCGGTGAAGGTGAGCAAGGTGGTGGAAGACCCGTCGCCGCTCAAGCAAGTCTACGATCCCAAGCATCCGCTGGCGGACGAGAAGGGCTATGTGACGATGCCGAACGTGAATGTGGTCGATGAGATGGTCAACATGCTGTCGGCTTCGCGCTCCTACCAGACCAATGTCGAAACCATGAACGCAGCCAAGACCATGCTGCTGAAAACCCTGACGATCGGACAGTAACCATGGCCATTTCCAATACCCCAGTGACCGGCGGCAGCGCCCCTTCGCAAGCCCTGCTGAACGCGGTCAACACGCGCGGCAACGGCGGCTCGGACAAGAGCGTGTCGGCCGACCAGGACAAATTCATGACGCTGCTGATTACGCAGTTGAAGAACCAGGACCCGTTGAACCCGCTGGACAATGCCCAGGTCACCAGCCAGCTCGCGCAATTGCAGACCGTCACCGGCATCAACAAGCTGAACGAGACGATCGAGTCGCTGAAAAAGGATTACGCCAATTCGGCTTCGCTGCAGGCGACCAACCTGATCAACCACGGCGTCCTGGCCGCAGGCAAGAACCTGCAACTGGCGTCGGGCAAGGGCCTGTTCGGTGTCGAACTGAAGAACGCGGTGGATACGCTGCAGATCGACATCAAGAATGCCGCCGGCAAGGTCGTGCATTCGCAGACGCTGCAGGCAGTCGACGCCGGCGTGCTGCCACTGGGCTGGGACGGCAAGCTGGAAGACGGCACCACCGCAGCGGATGGCATGTACACCGTCAGCGTCAGCGGCACCCTGGGCGGCAAGGCGGCCGAAGGCGTGCAGGCGCTGACTTTCGGCACCGTGGCCAGTGTGTCCACCGGCGCCGGCGGCACCAAGCTCAATGTTCCAGCCATCGGTCAATTGACCATGGACGATATCAAACAAGTTCTGTAAGCCCAACCTGATAGGGGAAATACCATGTTTCAACAAGGTCTCAGCGGCCTGAACGCCGCAGGCAAGTCGCTCGACGTTATCGGCAACAACATCGCCAACGCGAGCACGGTGGGCTTCAAAGGTTCGCAGGCGCAGTTCGCCGACCTGTACGCCAATTCGCTGAACGGCGTTGCCGGCAACAACCCAGGTATCGGCGTGAGCATTTCGCGCATTGCGCAGCAATTCACGCAGGGCAATATCGAGACCACCAACAACCCGCTGGACGTGTCCATCAATGGCGGCGGCTTCTTCCGCACCTTGGCGCCAAGCGGCGAAGTGCAGTACTCGCGCAATGGCCAGTTCCTGCTCGACAAGAACGGCATCATCACCAACGCCCAGGGCAATGCGATCACCGGCTACCTGGCCAACCAGAGCGGTGTGATCCTGGCCGGTGCGCCAGTGCCGATCAAGATCGATACCGCTGACCTGACCCCGGTCGAAACCACCGAAGCGAACTTCAAGATCAACCTGTCGTCCACCTCGCCGGTGCCGACCAAGGTGCCGTTCGATGCCGGCGATCCGCTGACCTATACCAAGCAGACCGTGATGGATGTGTTCGACAGCCTGGGCAATGCCCACACCATGTCGGTGTTCTATGTGAACAAAGGCAGCGGCGTGTGGGACGTGTATGCCGGCAGCGACGGCGTGCAGGTCAATACCAAGGCGATTGCGCAGGCAGTGCTGACCGACCCCGCTTCCCTGGCAGCACGCGCGGCCTACAATACCGCGGCAGCGGCCGGCAATGCTGCCGGCATGCTGGCAGCCCAACAGGCGTACTCCGCAGCCGCTGGCGCAGCGATGACCGCCGCCGCGACCGCCGCCGGGGCGACTGCGGCCCAGCTGGCGAAGCTGGCCGCCGTGTATACCCCGCCAACCGATGTGGGTGCCGTCCCGGGCAATACCCCTGACATCATCGACCAGAAACTGGCGGCGGCAATCACGGTGCCGGCTGTCAAGGCCGGTACCCTGGCATTCGATACCAACGGCCAGTTGAGCGCGGCGCGCATGGCGCTGCTGACCCCACCGCAGACCTTGCCGTTCTCGATCAACCTGCCGATCTTCCCGGACAACGGCGCCGATCTGGTGATGACGATTTCCACCAACTTCGTCGGCACCACGCAATACGGTTCGCCGACCAGCGAAAAGGAATCGACCCAGAACGGTTACTCCTCCGGCAGCCTGCAGCGTTTCTCGACCGATGCCAGCGGCACCATCATCGGCCAGTACAGCAATGGCAAGTCGCGCCCGCTGGCCCAGTTCGTGCTGGCCAATTTCGCCAGCCCGGACGGCCTGATCCCGCTCGGTAACAACGTCTGGGCGGAAAGTTCGGCCTCCGGCGCGCCGCAAGTCGGAGCTCCGGGACAGGGCAACCTGGGCCAGCTGCGCTCCTCCTCGGTCGAATCGTCCAACGTGGACCTGACCAAGGAACTGGTCGACATGATCACTGCGCAGCGCGTCTACCAGGCCAATGCGCAGACCATCAAGACCCAGGACTCGGTGCTGCAAACCCTGGTCAACCTGCGCTAACCGGATAAAGCGAGCAAGCGATGGACCGCCTTGTCTACACCGCCGCCACCGGCGCGCGCCACATCCTGGAGCAGCAGGCCACCACGTCGAACAACCTGGCCAACGCCACCACGACCGGCTTCCGCGCCCAGCTCGATTCCTTCCGCGCCGTGCCGGTCGTAGCGGAAGGCCTGCCGACCCGTACCTTCGTGGTCGACAACACGGTCGGCTCGGACTTCCGCGCCGGCGCCATGCAGACCACGGGGCGTGCGCTGGACGTCGCCCTGCGCGGCGATGGCTTCATTGCCGTGCAGTCGAGCGACGGCTCCGAAGCCTACACCCGCAACGGCAGCCTGAAGGTCAGCGAAAACGGCATGCTGCAAACGGCTGCCGGCCTGACCCTGGTCGGCGAGAATGGCCCGATTGCGATCCCGCCCGATGCCCAGGTGGCCATTGCCGCCGACGGCACGGTGTCGGCCATCGACACCACCCAGACCCAGCCCGGCCCCTCCAATGTGCTGGGCCGCATCAAGCTGGTCAACCCGGACGTCAAAGGCCTGGTGCGCGGCGACGATGGCCTGTTCCGCAACCAGAGCGGCTTGCCGGCCGATCCCGACCAGAACGTGCGTCTGGCCGACGGCACGCTGGAAGGCAGCAACGTCAACCCGATCGACGCCATGGTGAACATGATCACCTTGGCACGTTCTTTCGAAACGCAAATGAGTTTGCTGAAAAACGCGGAAAATAATGCCGCCAAGGCCACACAAATCTTGGCTTTGAATTAATATTTATGTAATTTACGTTGCCATATGGCAACATGACGCGTTTGCGCCATTGCGCACTGCGCCGGGATTCCTCATCATGGAACTTTTCATCTCCGCAGCGCAAGAAAATGGCTCGTCCCGAGGAACGCTACGCCACCGTGGTCCTGCCGTTTGTGCTGGCCGTGGCAGCGCTCACCCTGGTGGCGGCCTTCAGCCTCTCAATTGCAGCCACCTTGCGTGCCTACGTTGGCGGCGAAAGCTACTGGTCGAAAGGCCAGAAGGCCGCCATTGCCTCTCTGCAGCGCTACCTCGTCACCGCTGACGAACAGGATTACGTCCAATTCCAATCCGAACTGGCGGTACCGCTGTCGGACATGCGCGCGCGGCGCGAAATGGACAAGGATTTAATGGATTGGCAGGTGGTGCGCGAGGGCTTCCTTGGCGGCCGCAACGCCGAAGAGGATGTGCGCGGCATGGTCTGGCTGTACCGCAATTTCAAACACATCTACCTGATGGCGCGCGCCATCAGCTACTGGGAACACAGCGACCAGCATCTGCTGCGCCTGCGTGAGCTGGGCGATCACGTGCACGCCATGACGCCGGCCGAACGCCGCGCGCCGGCCGTGCTGTTGGAGATCCAGGAAATCGACCGCCGCCTGACGCCGCTTGCCATCGGCTTTGCCGGTGCGATCAACGATGCCGCGCGCCAGGTGTCGACCGCCTTGCTGGGCGTGTTGCTGCTGGCGGCCACCGTGCTGGCCTGGAGCGGCAACGGTTACCTGCGCCGCTCCTTCGCCCGCCGCGAACGCCTGCTGCAGCAATTGCGGCAAAGCGAAGCGGAAGCCTTCGCCGAAAAAGAACTGGTGCAGGTGACGCTGGGCTCCATCGCCGACGCCGTGATTACCACCGACCGCGAACAGCGCATCAGCTATTGCAATCGCAACGCCGAACAGATGCTGGGCATCGCTGGCCCCGACATGCTGGGCCGTCCGCTGGATGAAGTGTGCAGCCTGGAAGGTGAGGGCGGCGCGCTGCACCTGTTGACCGCCGACGGCACGCTGCTGCCCGTGGACCGTTCCGTAGCGCCGATCCACGCGCCGGACGGCACCGCCATCGGCCAGGTCATCGTGCTGCACGACGCCAGCGAAGCGCGCCGCCACGCCGCGCAACTGAGCTACCAGGCCACCCACGATGAACTGACCGACATCCTGAACCGGCGCGAGTTCGAGCGCCGCTTGTGCGAACTGCTGGTCGCATTACGGCAGGGCAACGGCGGCGAACATGCCGTGCTCTACCTCGACCTGGACCGCTTCAAGATCATCAACGACACCAGCGGCCACGCGGCCGGCGATGAGCTGATCAAGCAAGTCAGCCAGCTGCTGCAAGCCACGCTGCGCGAACGCGACATCGTCGGCCGCTTGGGCGGTGACGAATTCGGCATCATGCTGACCCAGTGCAGCCACGAAGACGCCCTGCGCGTCGCAGAGAAAGTGCGCAAGGCCGTAGTCGACCTGCACTTCGCCTGGGGTGTGCGCAGCTACCGTATCGGCGTCAGCATCGGCCTGGTGCTGCTCGACAGCCGCAGCAGCAGCCTGAAAGAAGTGATGAAAGCGGCCGACGCTGCCTGCTACATGGCGAAGGAAAAGGGCCGCAACCGTATCCACCTGTACAGCGACGACGATGCCGAACTCTCAGTGCGGCAAACGGAAATGGAAGCCGTATCGCGCATCCGCGCCACACTGGAAAACGACCGCTTCTGCCTGCACCTGCAAACCATCGCCCCGCTGCGGGGCGGGCGCGCCCATGCCGAAGTGCTGGTGCGCATGCTGGACGAGCAGGGCGGCCTGGTGCCGCCCATGGCCTTCATTCCCGCCGCGGAACGCTACGACCTGATGCCGCTGCTTGATCGCTGGGTGATCCGCCACGCCTTCGAAGCGCTGGCGCAGCAACCGCCCGGCACCAGCTGGGCGATCAACCTGTCCGGCGCATCGGTGTGCGACGAGGGCTTGCTGGAGTTCGTGCTGGAGCAGCAGCGCATCACCGGCGTGGCGCTGGAAGACGTGTGCTTTGAAATCACGGAAACGGTGGCAGTGGCCAACCTGGCCCAGGCCGCCGCGTTGATCCAGGACCTGCAAGCGCAAGGCGCCCGCTTCGCGCTCGACGACTTCGGCGCAGGCATGTCCTCATTCGCCTACCTGAAGCACCTGCCGGTCGATTACGTGAAGATTGACGGCAGCTTCATCAAAGGCATCCTGCACAGCCCAACTGAACGCGCCATGGTCGAATCGATCAACCAGATAGCGCATGTGATGGGCAAGCAGACCATCGCCGAATTCGTCGAGGACGATGCGGTCCTGGCTTGCCTGCGCGCGATGGGTGTCGACTTCGCCCAGGGTTATGGTGTGGGGCGGCCGCAGCCTTTGCAGGCCTTGCTGCCAGCCAACGTTGCGCGCGACTCCGTGGCGGCCAGCTAACAGGCCAGTTCAATCGCCCAGAGCAGGAAGGGACTGGTGGCGAGTGGCACCATCCACAATGCTTCGACTGCGGGTCTGGTTCGCATGAATAATGCTCCGGCTACCAAGCCTACAAGCGCAGCAACTGGCGTGGCAAGCATGAGAAAGAGCGCGACCGTCCAATCCTTATCATTGCTTCGCAGGATGACCGCTAAGAGCGCAAATTCAATTGCGGTGACCGTGAGTCCGATGAGTGCTGCTTTCCATAGCGAACGCTTGGAATTGTGCTCGGTTTTCAAATTCGCAGTTATTTATTCTGTGGCGAAGTCGGTTTTTTTGGGCGCGGAATTGGGTGCAACGGACTTGCGCCATCATATGGCGAAACGATTACTCGAACCTTGTCTTCCGGATAGAAGTGCAAGTAGATACTTCCTGGCTCCGAATATTGTTCGACCTCTACTTTTTGTTGCTTATAGATGTGTTTGCTACCCTCCGGCATATCCCATTCAACTAAGGCAACCATGCCGGGGTACCATTTTTTTGGAACCATGGCGCAGCACACGTTAGCCATTCCGGTTCCCCAAGCTGGCATATTGGCCCCACCTGCGCCGTTGACTGCGGCAGAGTAAATGAATTTATCGGTGTGGTTAACTATTCCGACACTCGCTCCGTAACTAGAGGATGCTTGGTTCGGTTGCGTGGCGCAGGATGTCAGTAGTATTGTGCATAACACCAAAAGTGCTCTCATTCTCACTACCTATTTGCTTTCAGCAGGATCATGCTTATCTAGATTGACTGGATTGTTCGGAAGGGGCTTCTGGCGCCTTGATCGGGTGCATCGAACTCCAACCGGCATATTGAGATACAACCACTCTCACTTGGTCGTCAGGAAAAAAATGCAAATAGATGCTTCCCGGCTCGTCATACTTCTCCACTTCAACCATCTGTTCCTTGTAGATGTGCTTGCTTCCCTCTGGCATATCCCAACGTACTAGAACGTGCATTCCTGGGCTCCATTTCTTGGGAACTGATGCACAACAGACGTTCCCGACGCCGGCGCCCCAAGCGCCCATATTTGCTCCACCGGCGCCATTTACGGACGCGGAATCGATATACCTTGCGGTGTGATTTACGATACCTACACTCGCGCCGTATCTTGAATCGTCTTTTGCAGGTGGGGAAGAACAAGCAGCGAGTACCACTGCGCATAGTAGCAAGGCAAAATGCGTTACTCCCCGCAGAACTTCATCTGCGGGGGAGGAAGCTCGAGCTAAGGTCCTCGTTTTGGGCGTGGTCATACTTAAGGTGACTGATTGATTTGCGAGGCAGGTTTCACTGGCGCCTGGATAGGGATGATTTGGGCTGGTGCTCCAATGTCTTGAAACCACGACCCGCACTTGGTCATCAGGGAAGAAGTGCATATAAATGGTTCCGGACTCGTTGCATTCTGTGGCTGCAGCGGATCGTCAACGCTGGACACGATGAAGTCGCCTGAATAGTTCACTTCTTCCACGCCGACTCAGATGGTTTTACTGTCTCGAAGGGGCGACCGCAAAACCACTGATCAGGGAAAAGCAGATCGCTGCAATCAACCATGACGCCATCACGCTGCCTTCATCGGGGCAGGCTGATCGGCTTTGGATATGAGCATATTGTCGCCACCCGCATATACCTTCCTGAATCGAAGATAACCGGCCTTGGCATCCTGATAGAGGAACATGCCTGGACCGTCAAACGGTTCGCGGCCAGTCGTGATCATCGCCGGAATTTTTTTCGTCTCCATGTAGGAAAGGGCTGCAGAACGCTGCTCTGGCGTCAGTCGGCTCTTTGGCGCGGCTGGTGCTGGGCGGTCTCCGCGTGCACCGACGGATTGTTTCTCGACGCGCTCTTCCTTCTCCTTCGCTAGAATCTCGCACCACTCGCGTAATTGAACGTGGGCTCCCTCTTCGCTGTCCGGGTTGCCAGGTATCATTTTGAACCACGCGCGCGAGTCGTGAACGTATTCATCAAAGACCTTTGCAACAGCCGCTGGCAACTGGTATGGCGTCTTCCACCATGTTGCAATTTCCTCCCATTCGTTTGGTTGGGAATCCTTGAAGCCAGGCTTCTGTTGTTTTGGTTTAAAGCCGCTTCCCTTTTTCTGCAGCCAGGTCTCAAACGTAGCCACCTCGGTGTCGAACTCGAGATTTGCGCTGTGTAAGTCGTTTTGGTCGAACTGAGTGGCCCTGCCAAAGCTGGCAGTTTTTTCCAATGGAAGTGCGCTGCTGGACCTGCGCGCACGCCGCCATTGGATGTACAGCCTTCGTTGTTCTCGCATGATGTCTGTTACCGAACCTTCCTTACATTCACATAAGGCCAGGTAAGCATTCATGTCATCAATGGTTTGTGGCGAGATCTTGAACTTTCTTTTGGCCTCTTCGTCCGCTTGTTCCAGACGGAACGGTACATTTGCCAGCCGCGCCTTCTTGTACATGTATATCAAAGGAATTCGCGAAAGCATGTCGTGACCATCTGCTGCGGTACCTTTACCTTGTTCCGTCGGCTCATAACCGCCGCCGATGTCGGAGTGCATACCAGGGACGACGACCTCTTCGAAGTTTGTGGAGAAAGCGCCTTTAACAGAAATCGAATCCAGCGGGAAGCTGCGGCGGATTTCGTGCGCAGCAATCAAATGTACGCAGCGCACGTCTTCTGGAATGCGAAGAACGGTTTCAGCATCTGCCCATGCTGCATGGCCGTCGAAGCCCTGCAGCAGGAAACTATTGCCAAAGGTGTTGCCAATTCCAATTGATGCTACCGTGTCGAAGATGCCGACAAAGTCGATTTGAAGTTCGAATCCGCCTAGTGTAAGCGGCCCATTTTTCTTGCTGAGGCGTCTATCGCAAGTGCACATCGCGATCAAGAAATTGACAAACGCTCGTGCTTCCGTCGCGCCGCGAGAAAATCCGAAGATAGATACGTGGATCTTCTTCACAATGCCAGGATCTTTTTTCTCTGGACTTTCGCAAGCGTCTCCGGTCCAATGAAGCTGAACTTTCGAATGCAGCAGCTCGAGCTGTTCTTCGATGAGTTGTCGCGCAGACTTCGTTGCGGAGGGGGCATCTGATCCTTGTGCATAGGTGCGATGCATCATGTCCCAGAGCACCGACGGCGTGAGGTCGATCGTCCTGATAAGTTCAAGGATCTTATCCGTTGAAATTAGAGGGCTCTTATAGAAGTATGCGTGTACATTGTTAATCGCCTGCATCAGCCCCCAGATTATCCTATCGGCACAGCGGTAGCCCATGGCGGCACTGCGAGTTGACGCACCGTCATCCTTGATTTGCGGGAACGGCGATGCAACACCAGGCACATAGACTTTGAAGCAGTGCGGATAATCATCCCATTTTTGCTCCCGACTTAGGGTTGGTTCGACACCCATGCCTGGGTAAGCGTCATATAATCGTGCCACATTAGAGTGCGCACGATTAATGTCGGCCATTTTGTAGTTGTTTTTTGTGCCATCAAAGAAGAAGCCGAAATAGAGATTATTGGAGCAAGGCATGTCGGGTAACACCTTGCGTTGTTCCCTTTCCGCGGTGCGCAGAGTCGCCTGATCCGCAGGATCGAATAGCGTTTCAAAAATGTCGGCACTCTGATAGTTTTGGGAGATGTCTGCAATTAATGAGGCGCTCATGGCTCATTCTCCAGGAGTTTTTGTAACTCATCTTTGGAACTCTTTAGAGCACTGGAGTAGCTCTTTGTGACCGCTTCTTGAAATTTTGGATCGTCAGGTCCATTGAAACCTTTGGCTTCGTTTGGTCGATTGACCCTGCGGGATTCCCATTCATGCATAAGGGTCTGTTGCTTCAACGTGCCATTTTCGAACGCTTCGCTGAGTACCTTTACGCCGGACCGCGCGGACTGAACGCGACTTTCCCATATTCTCCGCTTATAGGCGAGAGAAGGTTCTGGCCAACCTTTGATGACACCTGGCCAATCTTCGTGGGTTGGATCCACATTACTGGCGACAAGCTTCATGTCACCGTCAGGGCTGCGGAGGACCCAAAGCTCGGTCGGCAGGTCCGCCGCGTATTGAGGAACTTCGACGGTGAACTTCTTCATGTAGCGCGGTAGTTCCCGCTTGAAGTCAGTTTCATCGACGGGATAGATGATTGCGTCGATGACCAATTGGATGCCGGGATGCCATTTTTTTGGTAATTGAATGCAGCACTGGACGCCTGCTCCAGAGTAGGAACTCGCGCGATCACCGCCGGTCGCGTTCTTCGGCCGCAACGGGTCATCGACGCTGAACACGACCACGTCGCCAGAATAGTTCACGCCTTTTACGCTGACCAACATGGTTTCGTTCCCTTTGGGCGATACGGCGGCACACCCACTTGCGAGCGCCATCAAGATCGCTGCTAGTGTTGCGTGCGTTAGGTTCGATAATTTGATCATTCGTAGTTTATCCGACTTGATTTGAAGTTTTTTCAGCCTGCCATGTCGCGAAAAGATGCGGCAGATCGTGTTTGGAGGATACGTGCTTGAGGTTGAAATCGCACCAGCGAAACAGGTCGTTTCGATCCAGATTTTGAGATTTGCCAAAGACAATTGCTGTGCAGACTGTCCTATATTGCGTTGATCGAGTGACCCCTGTGGCGTTAGTTAGGTGCCAATCGAGTTGTGCTAGAAGGGAATCGCCTTCGCTACAGTTAAGTAATTCGTTGAATTGGTCGGCGGTAAGCTCGGGTTGAAGATTCTGTGGAAGAGCTTCGTTTTTCAGGCGGATGTGGGCCCACATTCCTTCTCGGTTGATGTACGCACAATGTTCGGAAGGACCAAACAAGTCAGCTCGCTGGTCGTCGGTCATAACACGGTAAATGTCCGCCAGGCGGCGCGTGTCAGGGAAGCGCAGATTGATGTACTGTCCGGCGGCCTGCACCACACACCAACGCGACAAGCGCTGGGAAAAAGCGTCCATTGGCTCATGTGTTTCGATTGCGGTGATCATTGGCCACCCGCTGCATTCGTTTAGTACCCGCTTGAGCCACGAATTCGTCCTGTCGAATTGGAAGATGAAAGGCGAAACGTCGCGCACCGCATCCCGCCAACCAGGCAGTGGCTGGAAAAGAAAATTCAGTTGTTCGTCCGCAGGCAGGGCTTTTGCAATACGATTGTGAATGCCAGGTATAAAGGCCCCATCCAACAAAAGCAAAGTCTGGCCGGAACGCTCGTATGCTTCCGCGCGCGCGTCAAGATCGTCGAGCCAATCGGGCGTAAATGAATCGATGAGCATATTCACTCCACCAAGGTAAACGCTGGGCCTGAACCAAGGGATTTCAGCAGGCAGGATACGCAAATACTGCGTGGCATTGCGGGCACCGGGTAAGTTAGCTTTTCCGGCCCGATGAAGGATTTCTTGGCGGCCTTGATCTCGATCTTGCCCGGACATTGCACAGTGATGTTGCCGCCATCGATGGTGATGTTTGCCCCGCCCACGGTGGAAAGGCTGATCTTCTTCGCCGCAGCCCAGTCAATATGGGCGTTGGCGCTCTTCACGTTGACCACGTCGAGCGCCTGCACCATCATTGCGCCGGCTTGCGCCTGCAAGTCAATCGGATCGCGCGCGGCGATGACCTGCACGCCGATGTCCTGTTCGCCCGGCTTGACCGCGCCGCCCAGCATGCCGATCGCTTGCTGCGTGTGGATCCGCAT
>Ga0209130_1000950_pt1 | contig 22951 bp, 19 predicted proteins | sample AraplaMF_Cvi_mLB_FD_184264 | JGI IMG/M metagenome (GOLD analysis project Ga0209130, IMG submission 184264) | Arabidopsis root microbial communities from the University of North Carolina, USA - plate scrape MF_Cvi_mLB (SPAdes) (version 2) | ecosystem: Host-associated > Plants > Roots > Endosphere...
CTACCCCCCTCCCGCAAGGGGAGGGGGGACTAGGAAAGCTCACCGCCGCCCCGCTCTCGCCCGCCTGCCCCTGCTGCGCACCCTGCGCGACGGCAGCGGCTTCGATGTGGTGCTGGTGCTGTGCGCGGTCGGCTACCTGCTGGTCTTCGCCGCCTTCCCGTTGGTCTACACGCTGGTGATGTCGCTGCAGCAGGTCGACATGTTCTCGCTGGCGTCCTTCGACCGGCCCTTCGCCGGGCTGGACAATTACCGCGACGTGTTCTCGCGGCCGGAGGCGCTGCAGATCCTCAAGAACACGGTGATCTTCGTGGTGCTGTCGATCACCTTCCAGCTGAGCATCGGCTTCGGCCTGGCGCTGTTCTTCCAACAGCCCTTTCCGGGCGCGACCTATATTCGCGGCGTGTTCCTGGCCGGCTGGATCATGCCGGCCCTGGTGGTCGGCGCGATCTGGAAATGGATCCTCGCCGGCGATTTCGGCGTGCTGAACTACGCCCTGACCAGCCTGCACCTGACCGGCGGCAAGATCTTCTGGCTGTCGGACCCGGACGTGGCCCTGTTCGCCGTGATCATCGCCAACATCTGGCTGGGCATCCCGTTCAACATGATCCTGCTGTCGGTCGGCCTGGCGGCGATCCCGCGCGATCTGTACGAGGCGGCGGAGATCGACGGCGCCCGGGCCGGCCGGCGCTTCCTGCACATCACTCTGCCGATGATGCGATCGACCCTTGGCGCCGTGGTGTCGCTGGGGATCATCTTCACGCTGCAGCAATTCGACCTGATCGCGGCCATGACCAAGGGCGGCCCGGCCAACGCGTCGAACGTCGCCCAGTACTGGTCCTGGCAGATGTCGTTCGAGACCTATGAGATCTCGGCCGGCAGCGTCGTCGCCGTGCTGATGATCGCGCTGGTGATCCTGGTCGCGGCGCTCTATGTCCGCTCGACCGAGCGGGAGCACGCGGCATGAAGCCGGCAAAGCCCTTCATCCTGCTGGGCTTCGCCCTGCTGTTCGCCGCGATCTACCTGTTCCCGCTGTACTGGATGTACGTCACGGCGCTGAAGTCGGGCAGCGAGATCTTCGCCTTCCCGCCGAGCTTCTGGCCCAGCGACCCGCAATGGCAGTTCGGCCGGATCTTCGCCGAGCATGCGATGGACCGCTACCTGTGGAACTCGCTGCTGATCGCGGTCGGCACCACGGTGCTGGCGACGCTGATCGGCACCGGCGCCGCCTATGCCCTGTCGCGGCACCGCAACGCCTGGACCGCGGTGGCGCTGTTCCTGGTCCTGATGCTGCAGGTGCTGCCGCCATCGCTGATGGTGACGCCGATCTTCGTCGCCTTCAGCCAGATCGGCCTCCTGGAGACGCCCCGCGCCGCCGTGGTGCTGGCGCAGACCGCCAAGGTGCTGCCGCTCTACATCGTGCTGTGCCGGTCGACCTTCCTGCAGGTGCCGCGCGAGCTGGAGGATGCGGCGCGGGTGGACGGCGCCTCGCGCATCGGCGCCTTCCTGCGGATCATGGTCCCGCTTGCCCGCAACGGCATCCTGGTGGTGTCGGTGCTGATCTTCCTGCAGTCCTTCGGCGAATACGTCTATTCGCGCTCGCTGATCGCGGCGGAGACCCTGCAGACCGCGACGGTCGGCCTGTCCTCCTTCATGGGCCCGAACACCAATGACTGGGCTGGGATCATGACCTATGCCGCAATCTATGTGACGCCGATCCTGATCGTCTTCGCCCTGTTGCAGCGCCGGATCGTCAGCGGGCTGACGGCTGGGGCGCTGAAATAGGGCTCAGTAGCCGCCGCCCTTGGTCCCCTCCCCCGCGCCCTCCCGGTAGGCCTTGTAGGCGGCCACCGAGTCCGATGCCGCCTGGCGCAGATAGGGCACGTCGCCGCCGCCGGTGACCATGCTGTAGCCGCGGTCGAACAGCTCGGCCCAGGTCGAGGCGCTGCTGGGCACGGTGCCGAGCGGCGTGCCGGTCGGCCGCACCGCATCCTCGATCTGCTTCACCAGCGCCTGCACCCGCGGATCGTGCAACTGCTCCAAGAGGCCGATCGAGCCGCCGAGGTCATTGACGCCGATGAACACCATGTCGATGCCGTCGACCTTGGCGATCGCCGCGGCCTCGGGCACCGCATCCTTGGATTCGATCTGGGCCAGCAGCAGCAGGTTGTCGTTCGCCTTGCGCATGTAGTCCGGCTCGAAGCCATAGGTCGAGGCGCGCACGGCGCCGGCGGCATAGCCGCGGCGGCCGGCCGGCGGATAGCGGCAGGCGCGGACCAGCGCCTCGGCCTCGGCCGCGCTCTCGATCATCGGCACCATCAGGCTGTCGGCGCCGGCATCCAGAACCCGCTTCAGCCAGACCGGATCATGCGCCGGCACCCGCACCACCGCCGGGGTGTCGGAGGCCTGGACCGCGCGCAGCAGGCCGATGGTGTCGTCGATGCCGCCGGGGCCGTGCTCGGTGTCCAGGATGACGAAGTCGAAGCCGGCATGGGCCATGATCTCCGCCACCGTGGGCGAGCCGCTGCCGACCCAGGCACCGAACAGCTGGTCGCCGCGGTGCAGCCTTTCCTTCAACCGGTTGGGGCGAAACATTCTTGGTTCCCTCCTTGCGTTGGCCGGAGTGTAGGACCGCCGCGTCATGTCGGACAATAACAGCCGTGCATGCCGCGTGTGCGGTGGGTTTCGGAAACCGGCGGCGATCCCTATATTCTGCCCGCCATGAACTCACTCGGTTTCGACAAGCCCCCGGCCGCGACGCGCGTCGTGGTCGCCATGTCCGGCGGCGTGGACAGCTCCGTCGTCGCGGCCCAGCTCGCTGAGCAGGGCTACGACGTGGTCGGCATCACGCTGCAGCTGTACGACCACGGCATCGCCATCCAGCGCAAGGGCGCCTGCTGCGCCGGGGCCGACATCTATGACGCCCGCACCGTGGCCGACCGCATCGGCTTCCCGCACTACGTGCTGGATTACGAGAGCCGCTTCGGCCAGGCGGTGATGGACGATTTCGCCGACAGCTACCTGCGCGGCGAGACGCCGATCCCCTGCATCCGCTGCAACCAGAAGGTCAAGTTCCGCGACCTGATGGACACCGCCCGCGACCTGGGCGCCGACTGCCTGGCCACCGGCCACTATGTCCGCCGGGTCGAGGGACGCGAGGGGCCGGAGCTGCACCGCGCCGTCGATGCCGGCAAGGACCAGAGCTACTTCCTGTTCGCCACCACGGCGGAGCAGCTGGGCTTCCTGCGCTTCCCGCTGGGCGGCAACAGCAAGGCCGAGACCCGGGCCGAGGCCGTGCGCCTCGGCTTGGTGGTCGCCGACAAGCCGGACAGTCAGGACATCTGCTTCGTGCCCGAGGGCCGCTACGGCGAGGTGGTGGCGCGGCTGCGCCCCGGCGCCGTCGGCCCCGGCGAGATCGTCCATCTCGACGGCACCGTGCTGGGCCGGCACCAGGGCATCGTCCACTACACCATCGGCCAGCGGAAGGGCCTGGGCATCGGCGGCCGCAAGTCGAATGACGAGCCGCTCTATGTCGTCCGGCTCGACCCCGAGGCAAAGCGCGTCATCGTCGGCCCCTGGTCGGCGCTAGCCCGGCACAGCGTGGCCCTGACCGAGCTGAACTGGCTGGATTCGGCCCCCGGCCCGGAAGGCCGCACGGTCGAGGCCAAGCTGCGCTCCGCCCAGGCGCCGGTGCCGGCGACGGTGCGGCTGACCGGGCCGGATGCGGCGGTGCTGGAGCTGCATGCGCCGCAGCACGGGGTGGCGCCGGGACAGGCCGCCGTGCTTTATGACGGCGACCGCGTGCTCGGCGGCGGCTTCATCGCCCGGGCCGAGCGCGCCGCCGCCTGAGCCCAGAGATCCGCGGACAGAAAGGACACTTTGCCCATGTCGCTCGACGCCCTCGCCGAAGCCGTGCGCGGCCGCGCTGCCGGCGGCCCTGCGCTCGACGCCCGCGTCAAGTTCGACCTCGGCGCCGACGGCTTCATCGTGCTCGACGGCACCGGACCGGCCCCCGCGGTGTCGATCGGCGACGCCCCGGCCGACGTGACCCTGACCATGAAGTCGGAGACGCTGCGGCGGATGGTCGACGGCTCGTTGAGCCCGACCATGGCCTACATGACCGGCAAGATCAAAGCCAACGGCTCGCTGACCGTCGGCATGAAGCTGGCGGCTCTGCTGGACGACTGAGCGGCCCGCCCTCCCCGGACGGCCATGACGGCCCGGCCTCCCGCCCGGGCCGCTTCGCTTCCGCCGGTCAGGCCAGCGCCGCCGCGGCGCGACGGTCGATCTTGCCCAGTGCGTTGCGCGGGATGGCCGGCACCACCTTCAGCACCTCCGGCACCTTGTAGTCGGTCAGCCTCTCCGCGGCATAGGCCAGGATGCCGGCGAGCTCGGCCTGGGCATCGTCGCCGGCCAGATGCACCAGCGCGCGGACGCGCTGGCCGAGCACCGCGTCGGGAACGCCGATGGCGGCAGCATCCCGGACGGCGGGATGCGAGGTCAGCACGTGCTCGACCTCCAGCGGCGAGATGTTGATGCCGCCGCGGATGATCAGCTCCTTCTTGCGCGACACGAACCAGAGGTTGCCCTCCGCATCCGCGTGCATCAGGTCGCCGCTGGGGAACCAGCCGCCGCGGCGGCCGCTGTCGACGCGGTCCGGCGCGATCCAGTAGCCGAGGGCGATGTTCGGGCCGCGCAGCAGCAGCTCTCCGGTCTCGCCAGGCGGCACGGGCTCGTCCCGCTCATCGACCAGGCGGAATTCGGCATCCGGGGCCGGGGTGCAGACCGAGCCGTCGACCGGGCCGGCCATCATGCTTCCGACCACCTCGGTCATGCCCCAGACGGAGGCCAGCCGCAGGCCGAACATCGCCTTGAACCGCTGCTGCAACTCGACCGAGACGGCGTCGCCCGTCAGCATGAACGCGCGGATCGAGCCGGTATTGCGCGGCCGCGCCGCCTGGGCGTCGATCAGGCCGCTGAACATGTACGCCATGCCGATCATGAGGGTGCACTGGTCGCGCTCGATCACGTCCAGCAGCCGGTCGGGGTCGAAGCGCTCGATCACCGAGAAGGGCGCGCCGGTGGCGAGGCTGCGGACCGTGGTGAAGAAGGCGGTCATGTGCGACATCGAGCTGCCGATCGCCAGCTTCACGCCGTCCCTGGGGACGAAGCCGTCGGTCAGCCGGATGGAATGGTTCAGCGTGGCCTGGGAATGGGTCACGAACTTCGCCTCCCCCGTGGTGCCGGAGGTGGTGAGCAGCACCGCCGGCGCCTCGAGGTCGGGCGATGCCGGCACGGCCGGCCCTACCGGATCCGAGCGCAGCCAGGCCAGCAGATCGGCCGCGGAACCAACGACCAGCCGCCGATCCGCCGGCAGGATCGCGTCGTCGATGCCGGCGGCATGCGGCTGCAGGTGCCGGTGGCCGATATAGAAGGCTGGCTGCAGCCGCTGGATCAGGGCCGACAGCTCCGCTGCCTTCGATTCCGGCTTCAGCGGCGCGGCGATGATGCCGGTCGCGAAGCAGGCGAAATAGCCGATCGCCAGCTCCGGCCCGTTGGTCAGGTGCAGGACCAGGCGATCGCCCGGACGCAGGCCGAGCGCCAGGAGACGCCGTGCGGTGCGCTCGACCGCGGCCGCCACCTGCCCGCGCGTCCAGGTCTCATCCTCGAAGCGGAAGGCCAGGGCGCCAGGATCTTCCGCCGCCATCGCAAACAGGCGGTCGGCGAGCCCGGACAGGCCAGACCCGAGCACGGGCTCCGCCCGGACGTTCTGTACGGTCTTCATCTCATCCTCCAGGGCGCGGGGGACTCTCCCGCCCCGCGCGTACGGGCCTTTCACCGCCGACATCCTGGGCAGGGTTTGATGACCCGATGATTTCGGGACCAGGTCGAAGTCCTACGGCCGTAATCCGACCGCAATAGTTCGACGGAAACCGCAGCGTCCGCGCGCGACAGGCGCCTGCGCGCAGGGCATGGTCGGGCCACCCACCGAGGAGACCCCCATGTCCGCATCCGCCGCCGAGCGCCCGCCGGTCACCGACTACCTGCTGCTGGTGCTGCTCGCCACCCTGTGGGGTGCCTCCTACAGCTTCATGAAGCTCTACGCTGTTCAACAACTCACCTGAGCATCGGGGCCAACTCGTCCTCTAGCCCCTCGATCTCCACGGGCTTGCGCAGTGATGCCGCGGCATCGATCTTCCGGACCGCATTCAGGGAAGCAGCCGACAGCAGCCGGACCACTCTCACCAAGGCGTCGTCGCTTTCGTCCAGGTCGATCCTCAAGGTCTTGTCCTTGAGCACGACAACCTCCCTGACGACCTCGCGCAGGATCTCGCGCGGCGGGACCGGGTTGGTGAGGTCGCCATCTTCGCCTTCAATGAGCCACAGGGCGTCAACAGCATGCTCGGCCGCATCGTTTGCCTCTGCATCATCGGCCCTCAGATCGTCGCGAGAACGCGAAAGATCGTCCATCAAGCCCTCGACCTCCCGTCGCCGGCTGATGATCTGCGGCGTGATCTCCTTGATCCGGGCAACGAAGTCCTCAAGGCCATCTTCGCCCAGCCCGAGACGCTTCATATCGACGATCGTCTCCGACAGCGCTTTGCGTTCGTTCTCCAGCTCGATTAGAGCGCGCTGGGCGGCCGCTAGCGCAGTCTGCATCTCGTCGATCTTCCGGCCGCCGGCGGCCATCAGGAAGGCTCTAAACGAGTCCTTGCCGAGCCGGCTGGTCAAGTACGGCACAACGCGCTCGATCACCTCGGCGTTCGCAGCCTCGACCGAAAGGTTGGGATTGTTGCACTCGCCCTCGCCGCGCCGTTTCCCGAGACAGATGTAGGAGCGAACCGACCTGCTCCGGCCACCGACATGGAGCGTATAGGTGCGCTTACAGCAGTCGCACCGCAGCTTCCCGATGAGCAGAGCTGGCTTCCTGGGCTTGACCCCTCGCACGTCGCGCCCCTTCGAGGCGGCAATCGCCCTGTCCCATGTCTGCCGAGAGATCGCAGGCGACGGATGAACAACCAGCGACCGGCTGTTGAGCATCCCGTAATTGACTGTCTTGCGCAGCAACGCCGTCACGGTGCCTTCGGACCATCGAGGCACCCGCTCCACAGCCGCGCCATGCTCGCGAAGAAACTCCTCCAGGCCGTGCCATCCGCCGATCTCGTTCGACCGCAGGCGAAGAATACGCTCTTTCCCCGGCACCCTGATCGACACCAACGGCGGGATGATGTTCTCGGCGTTAAGCTTCCTGGCGATGAACACCCGCCCATGCCCATGGATCACCTCGGCATAGATGCGACGCAGCACGACAACCTCATCCGGATCGAGCTCCAGCGTCTGGCCCTTCCCTCGACGATGCCCATATGGAAGCTGACCCGAGATGAACTTCCCCTCGGCGCGCTTCGCCTCCTTCGCCTTGCTGGTGCGCGTGAGGATCAGCCCGTGCTCATATTCGGCAACTCCAGTGAGCACCGATCGCAACAGCGGGTGGGAAAGGTCGGGCTCCGAGATGCTGCGGCATTCAACCTTAAAGCGAGCTAGCTCCTTCAGCGCTCCGGCAGTGATCGCTTGATCTCGCCCAAGCCGATCTAGGCGCAGGATATACACCCGGCTGAATTGCCCTTTCCGCGTGCACGCAAGCATCGCTCCGAACGCAGGGCGCTCGTCCTCGTCCTTCGTGCCGGAAACGCCCGCATCCTCGAAAACAAGCTCAGCCGGCACTGTGTAGCCATCGGCCTTGGCCTGGCGCAGGCACTCTGCCTTCTGTTCATGCAAGCTGATCCGATCGTCGCCAGCCTGCGTCAGGGTGCTAACCCGGCAGTAAATCGCTGCAATCTTTTCCACCCATTCCCCCGTGTCGCGACGCATCGAGCTCGTACAGAGCACGATCGCGACGCCTCTGCAATCCACCATCTGAGCTCAATTTGACTACGAGTCTACTAGAGGATAAATTATTCAAAGTACAAATTACATGGATACCTCCTGTGAAGAAACATCTTATGAGCAGAACTCTCGCCGCGCTCGGCGACGGGTACAATCAAGCGGTAGGTGCGCACGTAATCGACGGCGTTAGTGTTTCCGGCGTGCCAACGATCGTTGGCGATCGCTTTCGCACGACGATCTCAGCAACGCTGATCGACCCGGAGATCGCTCGTGACCATTTCTTGAATGTGGTCCGTCGTGCGATCGATGATCAGTCGGAGGTCAACCGGAAGGCCCAGGCCGAGCTGAAGCGGCTGATCGCCGTCGTGAAGAAGGATGGACGCATCGCGGTTGACCGCGGTGACGCCGATTCCTTGCGCGGCCTTGGCGCAGATGTCGACGATGCAATCCGCTTGAGCCAGAAGCCCGCCTTTGGCCAAGTCCTCCGGCTAGTTAGGGCGCTCGGTGATCCGAGGACGGATTTTCTTTTCGATCGCGCGCCCATTGATGCGGCCGTGACGGACCTCAACAAGTTGGAGGACGTATTCGAGCAGCATCGCGACGGACTCCGGGCGCTTCGAATTGAGGTTGACCGCCTTGCCGCCGAGGCCACGAGCCCGGAGACGTTGAGGCGGCTCGCCGAAGAGGGGCAGGAGATTCGCGCCCGCGCGATCGTCACCCGCTTGGCGGACGATCTCGCTCAGACTCAGCGCGATCTTCAGGCGGTGCAGATCCGACTGACGCAGATCGTCGAGATCGTGGGGGCGGCGCGATGACCATCAGCCCCCGCAAGCGCTGGACCGAAGTGAGCCATCCCCGGCGCCTCTCCTTCGCGGTGGCCGTGGCCGCCATGCCGACAACGCCTGTCGAAGTCATCGCCCAGGCGATGAACATGTCTCGGTCGACCGGCTGGTCCATCGCGAAGGATTTTCCCCGAGCTGGTCTCGTCGAAGCCCTGCCTGAACTGGCGTCGGCATGGGTGCGCTGGCTTCCAGCGACGAGGTCGTGGGAACTCGTCGAAGCCCTGCGTGGCTCGGTCCGGCTGGCGTTCATCAGCATGATCGGCCTGCTCGACGAGGACGACATGCCTGCCGGCGAGGGACTGGCCGCACTCGACGACCTGGACGTAGACGGCATCGCTGCAGCCTTCAGGCGCGATCGTGATGAAGCGCTGACCATGCTCGGCGAGGCGCTGACCGATGTGCAGGGAGAATTCGATGCCTTGTCCCGGCTCATCGCCGTTCGCCGGAGGACCGCGGCATGAGCGACGATCGTTTCAATCAGCTCTACCGCCTCGTGCTCGAGGACTCGGACAGTGTGACCTCCGATGAAATCCGCGAGCTGCTGAAACTGAATGGCGAACGGGAGCGCGCAGCCGCTCGCGCCGCCGAACGCCAGCGGATTCTCGATGACGTCGCTGCGCTTCAGGCCCGGGCCGAGGCTGATCGGCGCCGTGGCACCGAACGCATTCATGCTGCCCTGGCCGCCGGTGCGAAGGAGCGATGAGGGTTGGGAACGCCCAGTAGGGACCTCTCAGAGCCGGCCGGGCACGACGATCTGCAAGGGTCGGGATCGGCTCAGGTGGAGGGCCGGGATCGGCTCGGGGATGAGGGGCTGGGATCGGCTCGCGGGCGGGGGCTGGGAACTGCCGCGGTAGGGTCGGGATCGGCCGGGGATCCAGGACCGGGATCGGCTCGGGTGGGGAGGTTGAAGGACCTCTCTGCCCGACATCACCGGGCCTGGGCGGATGACGACCTGTCCTATCAGGACATCGCGGACGAACTGGGTGTCTCCCGCCAGGCCGTCCGCCAAGCGTTCCTCAACAGGACCTGGACCAAGGCCAATGCGCCCTCCAATCTGAACGGCACGGCCGCGGCGAAGGACGTGCGAATCGGCCAGTCCACGCCGGGAGCGGCTGCTGCACCGCAGATGGTCCCCAAAGCGCCGCCGGCGACTCCGCCTGGCCGTGACGCTAGCGACTGGCTGAGCGACGACAAGCGCCGTCAGCTCTCTGCCATGATTGCGCAGGGCACCTTGGACTCGATCGCGCGGGTGATCAGACTGGTGCACTCAAATCTAAGCAAGGACACCGGCCAGATCGGCCCCTCGGCCCTGAGTTCATACACAAGGACGCTGCGGAACGCCGTGGAAATCGCTGCCGGGCTCTTGCATCCGCCAGATGACGATGATGCGGATGTGCTGACGGCCTTCCGGGTCGAGACGATGTCCGATGAGGACGAGGCGCGCGTCAAGGCAGAGGCCAGCGCGAATCTTCGCGGGATCAGCGAGGCCGTTCAACTGCCGGGCCCCGACCAGCCCGTGCCGACCGAAAACAGGGACGAAGACAAGGCGCCGCTCGCCGTCCAGATCTCGCCTCCGATCGATGACAGCACGCCGCTGCCCGGCAGGGCAGAGTTGCGGAGCTGGCTCCTGTCACGCGCCAAGGTTCACGGACGCCGCCATCTCCGGGACATTGCCGAGCACGTCGGTCTTCGGCCGGCTCTTCAGGACACCGACGCCTATCTCGTCGACTCGATCGTCCACGCTATCGATGGCGATCCACAGCGTCTCCGGCGGCCCAGGAGCTAATCCAATCATGCAGACAGACGAAAGGGGCTGCGACGAGCGCAGCCCCTTCCTGTAGCTCTGGACGTGCTTGCCCCGATCAGGCGCGCAGCCGATATGCCCGCATCGGACCGAGTGCCCCCTTCTCGACCAGGCCGTAGAGGGCCAGGTCGCGCAACGTGTCCCGGATACAGCCGCGGGCATCGGCATTGTCGATCTTGGCGGCCTTCGTGATCTCGGCGATGACCTTCGGGTTGCCCGGCATCATCCACTGGCCATCGCTCCCGTGCTTCTGCAGAACCTCCCAGAGGGCCCGGCAGACAGCGACCAGCGGCCGGTAGCGATCCTGGGTAATGACGGTCTCGTCGCTCGCATCAGTCGGGAACGGGTTGCCGGTCTTCGCCAGCAAGTCGAGATTCGGCATCACCGGCGACCAGCTCGCCGGCCGAGTCGGATCGACCTGATGCCCCTTCGACTTCGCGATCTTCGCCGGGTCGGCCTCCATGAAGAACCTCGCCGGCAACGGCAGCTTTTTGGTGCGGTCCTGGGAGAGCGTCACGCTCGCCGGATCGACTTCGTGCAGCGCGATGGCCTGCACCTCGGGCTTCTTCTCTGCGACCGGGATAGTGACGGAACCCTTCAGCGCGGTCTTGGTCTTGGTCGACATATCGATATCCTCGCTTGGTGTTGATCCGATGAAAGGATTATCGCAGGCATTCGTCGGTTGACGCTCCGCAGGTATTGCGGTCTGGCTCCGTGCTGGAAGCATAGATATTCACATTACCATCAAAAACAGTGCCAGTTACATTTGCTCAACGAACGTTGTCTAAATGTAACTGGAGTTATTCCTGTGCCCGCTGATCGATTTATCGCTTATTACCGAGTTTCAACCCAGCGCCAAGGTACATCTGGCCTCGGCCTTGAGGCGCAGCAAGCCACGGTCGCGCAGCATCTGAATGGGCTTCAGCCGATCGCCTCCTTCGTCGAGATCGAGTCTGGCCGCAAGGCTGATCGGCCTGAGCTTCAGCGTGCCATCGCCGCCTGCCGGGTCCACAAGGCAACGTTGATCGTCGCGAAGGTCGATCGTCTCGCGCGATCGGTCGCCTTCCTGAGCGCGTTGCTTGAAAGCGGCGTCAGTGTCGCGTTCTGTGATCTGCCGCAGATCGAAGGCCCGACAGGGCGCTTCATGCTGCAGCAGATGGCTGCCGTCGCCGAGCTGGAGGCCGGGCTCATCTCGCAGCGCACGAAGGCCGCCCTGCAGGCCGCCAAAGAGCGTGGGGCGCAGATCGGCAACCCGGCGAACTTGCGCAACCGGGACATCGGTACCAAGCGGAGCGCCGAGTCGCGCGCCAGGTCCGCCGACCGGCATGCCCGTGATATCGGCCATGTGATCGCGGACCTGAAGAGGGAAGGCATCACGTCCTCGATGTCGCTGGCCTGGCATATGAACCTTCGCGGCATCACCACGCCACGCGGCGGCCAATGGTCGACGACACAAGTTCAGCGCGTGCTGCGCCGGCTAGATCCTGGATAGCCGGGCGCTCCATCCCCAAGGCCCATCAGGCGCTCAGGCTTCGGCCCGAGCGCCTTTTTCGTGTCGGCACGACGGAGTTGTCGCGGGGTTGTCGGTGGCGGTCGCAGGTTGTCGGCCGCTACACCGACGACGCGGTCTTCCGCACCTTCCCGATGGCGGGAGGGCCCGGCCAGCTTAGGGTCTGGAAAAAAAGAACCCGCCCCGTGTGAGGGGATACCACACCGTTCTCTCTCGCGGGCGGGGAAAAACCCGACAACCATATTCTTTGAGGCCGCAGCAACGTACCCGCCCCGACCAATCCCTACTACTGGCAAGTCTCAACCGAACGCGTCCGGCCAGACCAGCGGAAGCCTTGGCGTCGCGGACTGATACGAGGGTATCCTCCACCTGATTCTATTCACAGGCTGCATCAGGCGGCGACGACCGCTCAGCGCATTTGCGGACAGCCTAGTCGAGTGGGCGGAGGATACATGGCTGAACAATCGCTGCAATCGCTTCTGCAATCCTATCGTGACGCGGCACGCAGTGAACGCGACAAGGGCACATATTTCGAGCGATTCGCCGTTGCCTACCTCACCCACGACCCCCTTCAGCTTGAACAGTATGAGCAAGTGCAGCCCTTCAAAGATTGGGCTGCCAAGCAAGGTTGGGATGGTCGCGACACCGGAATCGACCTTGTAGCCAAGCTTCGCGACGAAGACGGGTTCGCTGCGATCCAATGCAAGTTCTACGATTCCGCCTACCGTATCAGAAAAGAGGATATCGACAGTTTCATTTCTGCGTCCGGCAAGGCGCCATTTAGGCGCCGGGTCATCATCGACAGCACCGAGAAGGCGTGGAGCGAGAACGCCGAAACCATGATCCGGGGACAGGCGATCCCGGTCCTGCGGATCAGCCTGTCCGAGATGCAGGAAAGCCCAATCCGCTGGGAAACCTTCGCCCACCGCGGCGACGTGGTGCTGGCGGACAAAAAGAGACCACGCCCTCACCAGCAGGACGCGCTGGTCGCCATCCGCACCGGCCTTGCTGAGGCGGATCGCGGCAAGCTCATCATGGCCTGCGGCACCGGCAAGACTTTCACCAGCCTCAAGATTGCCGAAGATCTTGCGGGCGCAGGCAAGAGCGTCCTGTTTCTCGTGCCCTCGCTCGCCCTCATGTCGCAGACCGTGCGCGAATGGACCGCGGACACCGACACCCCACTGCGGTCGTTTGCGGTGTGCTCCGATACTCAAGTCGGAAAGCGCCGCCAGAGCAACGACGATATCGCCGAGATCGACGTGCTGGACCTCGCCTTCCCGGCCACGACGAATGCCCTCCGGCTGGCGCTAAGCGCAGGCGTGATTCTCCCGGACAAGATGAGCGTCGTGTTCGCAACCTATCAGTCCATTCAGGTCATCGCGGACGCCCAGAAGAAACATGGCCTCTCGGCGTTCGACCTCATCATTTGCGACGAAGCGCATCGGACGACGGGCGCGACGCTGGCCGGCGAGGACGAAAGCAACTTCGTAAAAGTCCACAACCAGGACTTCATCGCGGGCAGAAAGCGCCTCTACATGACCGCCACGCCGCGCGTGTTCGGGGATGCGGTCAAGAGCAAAGCAAACGAGGCGTCCGCCGTTCTGTGTTCCATGGACGACGAGAGCCTATATGGCAAAATTCTGTTCGCGCGCGGCTTCGGCTGGGCGGTCGAGAATGGCTTGCTCACCGACTACAAGGTGATGGTGTTGGCCGTTGATGAGCAGATGGTCAGCGGCGGCGTGCAGAACCGCCTTGCCGATGGCACGTCGGAGCTGAGGCTGGACGACGCTACCAAGATCATCGGCTGCTACAAGGCGCTGACCAAGCACGGCCTGACGACCGAATTGCTAACAGACCCGCAGCCGATGAAGCGGGCGCTCGCCTTCTGCAAAGACATCGCCACCTCCAAGCTGGTGCAGGCCGAGTTCGCCGCCGTCATCGGCGAGTATCTGGCCTCCGACGAGGGTAAGGAAGCCGAGGGCGATGCCACGCCGCTCGAATGCCAGCTTGAGCATGTTGACGGCACCTTCAACGCTAAGGCACGCACCCACCTTCTCGATTGGCTGAAGGAAGAGCACGACGATCATGCCTGCCGCATTTTGACCAACGCTCGGTGCCTGTCCGAAGGCGTGGACATTCCGGCGCTGGACGCCATCCTGTTCATGCATCCACGTAAATCGCAGATCGACGTGGTGCAGTCCGTGGGCCGCGTCATGCGCCGCGCGCCGGACAAGAACATGGGCTACGTCATACTGCCAATCGGTGTTCCGGCAGGCCTAACGCCGGAAGAGGCGCTGAACGACAATGAACGCTATCGCGTCGTTTGGCAGATTCTGAACGCGCTTCGATCCCACGACGAGCGGTTCGACGCGATGATAAACAAGGCCGACCTTGGTGTGGACGTGTCCGACCACATTGAGGTCATCGCGGTTAGCAATAAGCTCCCGGCCAAGAAGGACAGCAAGGGTGGGAGGCTCGATATTGGCCACGGTGGACGCGCCGATGATGACGATCGCGATCAGGGCGAGATCAAGCCCGCCGACCCCGTGCAGGGCACCCTTTTCTTTGACGAGTTCTCCAGGGCCATCATGGCCAAGATCGTCAAGAAGTGCGGGCGACGCGACTATTGGGAGGATTGGGCGACTGACATCGCCAGGATCGCCCAGACCCATATCACCCGGATTATCTCGCTGGTGGAGAAGCCCGGCACGTCTGAACGGGTGGCGTTCGAGGCGTTCCTTTCCGAGATCCGCGACGACCTGAACGGCAGTATCAGCGAGGCCGAGGCCGTCGAGATGCTGGCACAGCACATAATCACACGGCCGATTTTCGACGCCCTGTTCGAGGGCTACAGCTTTGCCCAGCACAATCCCGTATCCGCTGCCATGCAGCACGTGCTGGATACGCTGAATGAGCACAACTTGGAGAAGGAAACCGAGAGCCTTCAAAAGTTTTATGATAGCGTGCGGCGACGTGCAGAAGGCGTCGATAACGCGACGGCCAAGCAAAAAATCGTTGTGGAGCTATACGACAAGTTTTTCCGCAACGCGTTCCCCAAAATGACCGACAGACTTGGGATCGTCTACACCCCGGTCGAGGTCGTGGATTTCATCATTCATTCGGTCAACGAGATCCTCCTAGCTGAATTTGGTCAGACGCTCGGCAGCAAGGGCGTCCACATCCTCGACCCTTTCACTGGCACTGGCACTTTTATCACCCGCCTGCTTCAATCTGGCCTCATCAGGCCAGAAGAGCTAGAGCACAAGTACCGGAACGAGATTCATGCCAATGAGATCGTTCTATTGGCTTACTATATTGCCGCGATCAATATCGAGGCGGCCTATCACGGCGTTTCGGGCGCCGACTATTTGCCGTTTGGGGGCATCTGCCTCACCGACACCTTCCAACTTTACGAGCAGGATCGCGATCTCATCAGCGACCTCATGGCAGACAATAGCCATCGCCTCACCCGCCAGAAGGGTCTGGATATCCGGGTGATCGTGGGCAATCCTCCCTGGTCGGTCGGGCAGGCTAACGCAAACGACGACGCCAGCAATCTGAACTATCCCAAGCTCGACGAACGCATCCGACAGACTTACGCGGCAAGATCGAATGCAGTGCTCTCTAGGAATCTCTACGACAGCTATGTGCGGGCGATTCGATGGGCGAGCGACCGGATAGGCGATGCGGGCGTTGTTGCCTATGTCAGTAATGCCGGGTGGCTTGACGCCAACACGGCAGATGGGCTCCGCCGTTGCCTGGCTGACGAGTTCGCCAGCATCCATGTGTTCCATTTGCGAGGGAATCAACGCACCTCGGGCGAAAGGTCGCGTCGAGAGGGTGGCAAGATATTCGGAAGTGGCAGCCGCGCGCCGGTCGCCATCACTATGCTGGTTAAGAATCCGGCCGCCGCCAACCCCGGGCAAATCCTCTTCCACGACATAGGCGACTATTTGACCCGAGAGGAGAAGTTGGACGCCATCCGTCGGCTTGGCAGCATCGGCGGGATCGGAAGCGAAGGCGGCTGGCTGGCCATCACGCCAGACGAGCACGGCGACTGGCTCAAGCAGCGGGACGAGAGCTTTGATGCTTTCATAGCGATGGGCGACAAAAAGGGCAGCGGAGCCAAGCTGTTCCAAAACTTCTCTATGGGCGTTGTTACCGGCCGCGATGCCTGGTGCTGCAATAGCAGCCGTACATTGGTCGCTGACAACATGCGCCGCATGATAGGCCTCTATGAAAGCGAGCGAGAGCGCTTCGACGCGGCCTATCCACCACAAAACCGTAAGGCGCGCGAAGCGGCCGTGGACGGGTTCGTCGTCACGGACGCAACAAGGATAAGCTGGACACGCGCGCTCAAGGCCGATTTGGTCAAGGACAAACCGTTGGCCTTCGATGAGGCCCGGCTGACGCCGAGTCTATACCGGCCCTTCATGCGGCAGTGGCTCTACTACGACCGGCGTCTGAACGAGATGGTCTTGCAGATGCCGCGCATCTTTCCGATGGATGCGTCGGTATCGGAGAACCGGGTGATCACGTTTCCAAATAAGGGTGAAGATCGGCCATTTTCGGTGCTGATGAGCCGATACTTACCTGACCTCCATTTGATCCACGGCGGACAGTGTTTCCCTCGATACCTCTATGACGAGGCGCCTGAAGACACTGGCGACGACCGCCAAGGCAGTATGCTCGCCGACAAGCACCACGCGGCGCAGCGCCGCGAGGCCATCACCGACGAGGGGTTGTCGCATTTCACGGCCGCCTATCCGGGTGAGGCCATCATGAAGGACGACCTCTTCCACTACGTTTACGGCCTGCTGCATTCCGAGGAATACCGCGAACGCTTCGCCGATAACCTTTCCAAGGAACTCCCGCGTATTCCGGTGGTGAAGGGCATTGCAGCCTTCCGGGCCTTCGTAGAAGCTGGGCGTCGGCTGGGCGAGCTGCATTGCGACTTCGAGCAGGTCGAGCCTTACCCGGTTACAATTGCCCAGGGCGATCTGCGCCTCGCCCACATTGCCGACCCGAAGCGTTTCTTCCGGGTCGAGCAGATGAAGTTTGGCGGCAAGCGCCCGAACCTCGACAAGTCGACTGTCATCTACAACGCCAACATCACCATGACCGGCATACCGCTGGGAGCGTACGACTATGTGGTGAACGGCAAGCCAGCGCTCGAATGGGTGATGGAGCGTCAGTGCGTTAAGACTGACAAGGCCAGCGGCATCGTCAACGACGCCAACCGATACGCCGTCGAAACAGTCGGCGAGCCAGCTTACCCGCTTGAGCTATTCCAACGCATCATCACGGTTAGTCTAGAAACGATGAAAATCGTTCGACATCTGCCGGAATTGGATATCGAGCAAGGGAAGTATTCCGCTACGCAGGGTGAACGGGTTGAGCGATCTTCGGCCGACGATCGGTTGACGAATGCCGTGGCGACTTGAGAAGGATCCGATCGGTACAGCGCTTTGCCTGGTCCTCGAGGTTGTGCCTCGGGACTTCCTCGTTCTGGGCGGTCGAAGCGGTTGATGGTGATGCTCTACGCGTGAGTGGCGGCGCGTTTGGTTTGCGAGATGTGACGCGTCCATGCGCCAACATGCCCGCAAATTCACTACGTTGAGCGTGTTGGTGAAGGGAGCGGAAAACGCATGAAGCCGATCCAGGTTGCCGCCGAGTTGCGCTGACCCAGGCGCGACACCGATCAATACGGCCGAAGGGTCGCCCAGTGCCGGTGGGTGTGCGGAAAATAGGCGACGCGATCGCGCGCCCTGGTTGGGTCTAGGCGCTGACGCGGCACACCTAATGATCGATTCGTGCTGCGCCAGGAGAAAGCTGATTGCGTTGTTCTCTCTTGCTAGACCTCGGGTACCCATTGATGATCGGGCGTGCACAGCAGTGGAACCATCCCCAATGGCGGGCGGGTGTGATCGGTTGCCGGGCCTATGCCACAGATCAATCAAAAGAGGTAGTCACCTGGAGAGCCCCGTAGCCGGCTGAGGGTAGCCACGAAGCGAAGCCCGATGATATAATCCTCAAAATGTCATTGCCGAGCACCGCGTGGAAGCCACAACCGCGCGATGATCTCGAATACGGGCTATCAGAAGGCAACCATCCATGATATGATTTTGCACATTTTTTACTGATCCATATCTCTTAGGGGGGCGGCATGGCTTACAAGTCGCGTCTAGTCACCTATTTCTCGGCTTTAGTTTTTGGCGTGGTCCACACATTGCCGGCTTACTCGCAATCGCCACCTCAGTCCGACGCCCAGTCAGCGAGTTGGATCGATCGACTGCTACCAGAGGATTTCTACGCTCACTTCGGGAAGCTCTTGTCGCTTCCAGTCGATTCGCCCGAATTTGAATTGATCAAAGGTTCTCTTAAGGAAATACAAAAATTTGAGAGTGACGAACATGCGGCGCGTGACAAGGGCTCGCCCCGTCCGTCGTCTGCCGACGTACTGAAGAAGATCCCTTCCCTGAAGGACACTGCAAACAGACTCAGCAGAGCTACCCACAACTTTAGTTTGCGCGTTCAGGCTGGAGATCTCCGAGGGCTTGTCGATGACAAGATTTGGGCGAAGTGTGGCGACCTGCCTCAGCAGATCCTAGACAATCTGCTTGCCAAAATCCCAGCTGATCCCAATGGCGTTCCCCAAATTCCTCCTGATCAAATCAAGACGTATCAGGCTAAATTGCAGTCGGTAGACGACAAGCAGTTTCAAACATGCAAGAATTTAATTGCGGATACGCGTCGACAACTTGAGCAAATTAGTATTGAATCGCAGAAAAGGGTCGACGATTTACAGAAGCAGATTGACGATATCTCCAAGAAGGAGACAAAGACAAAGGAAGATTTGGATAAGCTTAAATCGTTACAAGATCAGCAGGGCGTCGCGAAACAACAACACGATCAGGCCGAAGAAGGAAAGCGGGGCGCGGACGGATGGAAGCAATTTTTGGGTGTCGTATCTATTATCGCCGGTGTCGTACTGTGTGCGCTGGATGATCCCATCGACGGTCTGAATCTGATAGCTGCGGGGTTTAGTCTTCTCGCCGGTGATTCCGGCGATAAAGGAAATGGCTCCGATGGTAAGGGAAATCAAAACGGAAACACCCCCGGAGAAGGAGGCGGAACTAAGTCGGAGCTCGGCAAGAAACTTGTGGACGCCCAAAAGGACGGCACCGTGAAGCCGGAGGATATCAAAGCGCTTGAGTCTAAATTTGGCGGATCGGCTGTCGACTCGGATAGTAACAAAGGAACAGTAATCTTACTATTTGATGCCAGCGCTAAGACACTGAAGATCGTCAATACGCTATCTCAGGAGGCTCCTCTCTTTACCGTCAATCTCAATGAAGTCAAGCCGAGTACGTCATGGACAGAGCAGTCAAACCCCTCGCCTTCTGCGTTGTCGGAAGCACACAAGTGGTCTTACCGTATAAGCAATGGCTATATTGAACTTTATCTCCAGGGTACATTCGGCGCCCAGCACCTTGATCTAGCGCTCATCGAAGAGGCTTACAGCGATGGGCATTTTGTGGCGGTGAATGATGTGCCTCCGCGTGACGTACAGTAGCTAACTCGGCTTCGCGTCGTCTGGATAGGCGAAGACAAATGGCAGAGAAGAAAGGTAACGTTGTTCTTATCGAAGCTTTTGTGGTGCTCTGTCTCTTGTTTATGCTGCAGTACGTCGTAGCTGGAGTCGCTGAAAGCAGCAGCGACACCGATGATGAAGGTGTATTTTTCATCACGATAAAACAAGCTCAAACAAATGACGACTCGACCAGCCACTTTGACGCCGTGCGCATCAACGGAAAGATGTTGATGCTGGATGGGGAGGCAAATTGCCCGCAGATCTATCATCCTGCAAGTTATTCTTTTGTCACTAAGGATGGTCATGCCGAGCCATTCGATATCAGAAGTTTTGATCCGGAGCTCAAAGTTACTCGCGACGCGGACGTTAAAGGCTTTAGAGACTGGCTGAGTACGTTCAATATCTACTTGACGCTGTTGAAGCCAGGTCAGATCGACGGTCAGGAGGCTGCTGCCGGATGGATGGTCCTAATTAGTGGCAAGCTTACCGCGCTCCACGGCATACCGCTGCGCATTGAAATGTTTACTTGTGCTTGCACGATCGATCCTCAAGGCAGCAAACACGTAGGTTTGACATACCCTCATCCACTTCTTGTAACCGTGACAGTTGCAGCTAATGGTGAGGCCGATAGAATTCCTCTTGTTGGGTACTATCCAGCAGTTTTGGCGCCGCTCGACAATAAACTTGATGGTCTATTGCTCATGGACCCCACAGAAGAACCGAAACCCTACGCCATTCGACGCTATTATCTAGCCATCACGAACAAGGGTGAAGTAAGTTCCGCGGCTCTAGAGAAACTTACTCGTCCCTAATGACTTGAAAGACGAAATTGATGAACAGGACACTTGCGATCATCACGCTCGACTTCTTTGTTATGACCTCGATTGCGTTCTTTGTTCTTCAATTCATACAGCCAAATGACAATTCCACGTCACAGCTTTCTTCAAGCTCGGCGATTTTTCGGATTGAAGTAGGAAAATCTCAGTTTCTTAAGTTGCTCAACGCCAACCACTCAGCTCCGGAGCAGGTGAATTCCGTCCCATTGCAGGACCTGATAGAGCTGGGTATGGTCGCACACCCTCGTGGCCAGGTTCTCAACGACATACCTCTCATCTATTCTGCCGATGATGATGGATATACTCTAATAGTCCAAGCTGCGCCAGATTATGCATTTGATTTGGTCATCTATATCAAGCAAATCAAATCGCTCGCATTTGCCCTTGCGAAACCGGTGGTTACGCTAGCAGGAGGTGGCCTTGTCGCCGTTCAGACTGACGCCGTACTTGACCTGTCAACTGGCCCGCTGGTTGTTTTTCACATTGGCAATGGTTAGCCCGGCGACAAGGGCCGTTGCTCAGACATGCTCCGAAACCGAGCACGTGAGCGTTGCGTTCTACCAAGCTATTAGGAGCAATATCTGGAATAAACCGGTTGCCGAAGGACTGGGTAGCTATCTCTTAAGGTGCACGAGCATTGGCATTGCCTTTGATCCGTCCTCCCCGCGGCTATTGCAGGCAGTGGATTTGCAGAATCGATTTTCCTGTCTTATCGAAATCGATGAGCCGCCACCAGTCACAAATATACCAAAGGTAGAGACATCTGGAGAGCCTCTCCGTATTCGACAAGATATGCTGCCGGACGGGATAGTAGTTTCGATCGAGAGCCTCGCGAAGAGCATGGCCGAGATTCGGCCGGATGGATGTGTTGGTCGAATTATTCTTTCAGGCGAAGCATCACTCATCTATTCTTTTCAGCGTACACTCGCGGGAACCTGGCTGGACGTCAGCAGTGCAAAAGGTCAACTAAGGACGTCAAACGTGCTCGACTTCCCAGTCAGTTCCCCTTCCGAAGCTCTCCGTTGGCGTCATCTTGCTAGCCTGTCCGATTTTATAGGCGGCGTCCTCATCGCGGTGGGCCCGCGAGGACTCGTCGCAAGCGACCATGATAGTGTTGTGCGGGCCGTTGTCTCTGACGGAAATATCGGCGATGTCTTCCGCTTCACGATCTGCAATCACGTTGAATATGACCGCCGCGTCGACCGCGTCAAGACCGACCTTCCGACCTCATACTTCAATGTAAGCTATGACGACGCGATGTCAGCGGTTGTTGCGGTCGGTTCTGGGCGCACGGACCCCATTCCATTCCTGTTCTGTGGAGAGACCAATTGAAAGCGAAGGCACGCGTCGTAGTACTCCACGTCATATTTCTGCCGCTGCTCATCGTTGGTTCCTGGTTTCTGACTATGATGCTTTATGGCGTTCTCACAAATTTCGGCGAAAGAACTACTCTTGGATTTCTGGCGTTTACGAAGCCGGACCACATCCGACTGACTTACCGTCAATTCGTTTTCGATGTTGATCGCTCTGTCGAGTTTGGCGCCTGCCGAATCGAGGTAATGAATGCGGACAGTACGCCGGTGTGGACGGTGACTTCGCAACTTGATGGCGGTGGCGTCAGTGCTAGGATACGGGTGAGCAGATCCCTTGTTGATGATCCCGATAATTTCGATCGTGACCATTTTATAAGCATTGTTTCCTTAGGTAGACCTGGCCCCTCGTGGCTTTTTAGATATAACAGGGACATTATCTTCGATCGTCCGATAGGTCCTCTTCGTGCTGAAATAAAGGCGTATGCCGCTGATCTTTCGAACCAAAAGAATAGCGGCCTGTCACGGGAAGACTCTAAGTTAGTTGCTGCGCGAACCGCGGAGATTATCGATTCCTGCCATGGAATAAGCACTTGGGCGGAAAAATTCCCGGTCATTCGTATGATCTCAGGCCCAATACAGGAGATGATATTAATACTATGTATGTTCAGTATTTTGTTAATTGCATTCGAGACCGTGCTAGCGACCTTCCGCTTGACCCGTGGAGAGACCGCTATTGAGTCAGCAGAGGTCTTCGTCGATTTGGTACCCTATGTTGGATTCTTTGGCACGATATATGGTATGGCGGGAGCGCTTTGGTATCTTGGGGGGATTGACCTCTCTGATCCTATCGAGAAGGCAACCAAGATCGGGCCGATAACCGGGAATATCAGCCTCGCAATGGAAGCGAGCCAGCTCGGGATTCTCTTTTTCCTAGCTGCGTCGCTCGTGCTCCGCGCCGTCCGAGTAGCGATGCGGGAGCCAACGTAGGGTGAGGACGGTATCTCAAGGCTGATACATTCTGCCGACTGCACTCTCCGCGCCTGCCGGGGCAGGGTCATGGCGGCGACGCCGATCACCACCAGCACCAGGCCGTACAGCGCGGTCGGCGCCGGGGTCTCGCCGAGCAGGAAGACGCCGATCGCGACTCCGACCGGCACCCGCAGATAGGCCT
>Ga0209130_1000955_pt1 | contig 22866 bp, 22 predicted proteins | sample AraplaMF_Cvi_mLB_FD_184264 | JGI IMG/M metagenome (GOLD analysis project Ga0209130, IMG submission 184264) | Arabidopsis root microbial communities from the University of North Carolina, USA - plate scrape MF_Cvi_mLB (SPAdes) (version 2) | ecosystem: Host-associated > Plants > Roots > Endosphere...
ATTATCCATTGATGCGATTGAAAAAGCAAACTCTGGTCACCCAGGAATGCCAATGGGTGCAGCACCAATGGCTTATACATTATGGACTCAATTTATGAAACACAATCCAAATAACCCAACGTGGTTTAACCGCGATCGTTTCGTATTATCTGCAGGTCATGGTTCAATGTTACTATACAGCCTACTTCATCTATCTGGTTATGACTTAACAATGGATGATTTAAAGAACTTCCGTCAATGGGGAAGTAAAACTCCAGGACATCCTGAGTATGGTCACACAGCAGGTGTAGACGCAACAACTGGTCCACTTGGACAAGGTATTGCAACAGCTGTTGGTATGGCGATGGCTGAAAGACATTTAGCAGCAAAGTATAACCGTGATGCGTACAATGTAGTGGATCATTTTACATACGCTATTTGCGGTGATGGCGATTTAATGGAAGGCGTTTCTGCTGAAGCATCTTCATTAGCTGCACACTTAGGCTTAGGTCGTCTTGTAGTGCTATACGATTCAAATGATATTTCTTTAGATGGCGATTTAAATCGTTCATTCTCTGAAAGTGTAGAAGATCGTTATACAGCATACGGCTGGCAAGTTATCCGTGTTGAGGATGGAAATGATATTGAAGCAATTGCAAAAGCAATTGAAGAAGCGAAAGCTGACGAAAAACGCCCAACGCTAATTGAAGTAAGAACGACAATTGGTTTCGGTTCTCCAAACAAATCAGGAAAATCAGCTTCACACGGTTCTCCGCTTGGTGTAGACGAAACAAAATTAACGAAAGAAGCATATGCTTGGACTGCTGAACAAGATTTCCATGTAGCAGAAGAAGTATATGACAACTTCCGTAAAACGGTACAAGATGCTGGTGAGACTGCACAAGCTGCATGGAACACGATGCTAGGTGAATATGCACAAGCATATCCAGAATTAGCAAACGAGTTGCAAGCAGCAATGAATGGTCTTCTTCCAGAAGGTTGGGAACAAAGCTTACCAACTTATGAATTAGGATCAAAAGCAGCAACACGTAATTCTTCAGGTGCTGTAATTAATGCTATTTCAGAGTCTGTACCATCATTCTTTGGTGGATCAGCTGACCTTGCTGGTTCTAACAAAACATACATGAATAACGAAAAAGACTTCACAAGAGCTGATTACAGCGGTAAAAACATTTGGTACGGTGTTCGTGAGTTTGCGATGGGTGCAGCAATGAACGGTATTGCACTACATGGTGGTTTAAAAACTTACGGTGGTACGTTCTTTGTATTCTCTGACTACTTACGTCCAGCAATTCGCCTTGCAGCATTAATGCAATTGCCTGTAACGTATGTATTCACACATGATAGTATCGCTGTTGGTGAAGATGGTCCAACACATGAGCCGGTTGAACAATTAGCAGCACTTCGTGCAATGCCAAACGTTTCTGTTATTCGTCCAGCAGACGGTAACGAATCAGTTGCAGCTTGGAGACTAGCTCTAGAATCAACAAAAACACCAACTGCATTAGTGTTAACTCGTCAAGATCTTCCAACATTAGAAGGTGCAAAAGACGACACTTATGAAAAAGTAGCAAAAGGTGCATATGTAGTTTCTGCAAGCAAAAAAGAAACTGCTGATGTAATCTTAATTGCAACTGGATCTGAAGTAAGCTTAGCAATTGAAGCGCAAAAAGCTCTAGCAGCAGACGGCGTTGATGCAGCTGTTGTTAGCATGCCATCTATGGATCGCTTTGAAGCTCAAACTGCTGAGTACAAAGAATCTGTGCTACCAAAAGCAGTAACGAAACGTTTCGCAATTGAAATGGGTGCTACAATCGGATGGCACCGTTACGTAGGTCTTGATGGAGATGTACTAGGTATCGATACATTCGGCGCTTCTGCTCCTGGTGAGAAGATTATGGAAGAGTATGGATTTACTGTAGAGAACGTTGTTCGTAAAGTAAAAGAAATGCTTTAATGATTTTAGAAAAATCTCTCCAGCATGGGGAGATTTTTCTATGTAGTTGAGTTTTTTCGACAGAAAAAGTTTTTTCTCTCTCCGTAGTCAGACAATCATTGCAAATTTTCTCTTATATAATGTAGGGAAAAGGTTGTCCAGATTGGGAGGGGAAAAATGAAAACGTATGAATTGTATTTAATTCAAGAGGATATTGCGAAAGCTTACTTTGGTCGTGAATATTTGTTTTTTGATTTATTTGCTCGATTTTCAGAATCTGGGTCCCTTTCGGAGAAAAAAGTATTATATAAACAAATGACGTATATTACGATGCCGTTACAAGTAATGAAAATTCATCATAAATTAGAACAAGCTTTGCGTGTTCTTGGCAAATATGAAAGAACAAATTATACTCATACGCTTTATACAGGAGCTGAATACGGCGAAATAGTCGTGAAATCACAATATATTCGAATGAATACTTCTGGAAATGTATCCATGGAAACAACTTTCTTTGAGGTGCTTAGAAAGTGTGAGTTAACATTTTTAGCGATGGATTATGAAAATAAAAAGTACGGCTGGTTAAATCCTCTCAAACAAGTACGAACATATGTGTAAAAAATGTCGAATAGTATCTTGTCTTATTGAAAAGGTTTTAGTACACTGTAAGGTAGACAACATGAAGGAGGAAAAGATATGCCAATGTGGTTAGGTATTCTAGTGGGCGTAGTAGCACTAGTAGCAGGCGTGGCGTTAGGATTTTTCATTGCCCGCAAATATATGATGAATTACTTACAAAAAAATCCACCAATTAACGAACAAATGCTAAAAATGATGATGATGCAAATGGGGCAAAAACCTTCCCAAAAGAAAATCAATCAAATGATGAGCGCGATGAACAAGCAACAAACGAAATAAGCGCTAAAGGGCACTCTTACCGAGTGTCCTTTTCTTTTGGATATAATAAGTGTTTAAAACTTTTAAAAATTCTGTGTTTTTGGTAAACTGAAAACATCGCTCATTTTAAGGGAGGAGGATAAATATGAAAGTGTTTTTTAATTTAGCTTGGTTTTTTAAGCAAGAAAAACGAGCGTACATAATCGGAATTATTATGTTATTTGGTGTCGCGCTTCTTGAACTTGTAGCGCCAAGAGTACTAGGGATTGTAGTAGATGAAATTAATAATGGAACATTAACGGCTGAAAAATTGTTGAACTGGGTTATTCTATTAGTAGTTGTAGGAATTACGATGTATATATTACGTTACTTATGGCGTATTATGATTTTTGGATCTTCTTTAAAACTAGCTCGTCAACTGCGAAAGAATCTATATGAACATTTTACTAAGATGAGCCCATCCTTTTATCAATCACGTCGCACAGGCGATTTGATGGCACATGCAACAAATGATATTCAGGCGATTCAGCAAACTGCGGGGTCAGGTGTTTTAACACTTGTTGATTCATTAGCTGTTGGAGGATGTGTACTCGTAGCGATGGGATTTACAATTAGTTGGAAGTTAACGTTATTAAGTTTAATTCCGATGCCAATTGTAGCTATTTCTACAAATTATTATGGAACTTTATTGCATAGAAGATTTCATAAGGCACAGCAATCGTTTTCTGAAATCAATGATAAAGTACAAGAAAGTATGAGTGGGATGAAGGTAATTCGCTCACTTGGACAAGAGAAAGAGGATTTACAAGCATTTCGGAAAAAATCTGAAGATGTCGTACATAAAAATATGCTAGTTGCACGTATTGATTCGTTATTTGATCCAACGATTTCCTTAATTGTCGGATTTTCATTTTTGATCGCAATTTGTTACGGATCATTATTAGTCGTACGGGGAGAATTAACTGTAGGGGAATTGGTAACATTTACAACATACTTAGGGACACTTGTATGGCCAATGTTAGCGTTTGGATGGCTATTTAATATTATGGAGCGTGGACGTGCTTCGTATGATCGTGTAGAGAAGATACTTTCACAAACTTCAGATGTAGTGAATAGGGACAATGCTATAAATACTATAGCAAGTGGTGATGTTTCATTCGCTGTTGATTCGTTTTCTTATAAAAAGAATGAACTATTAAACTTAAAAGATATTTACTTTAATTTAAGAAAAGGTGAAACGTTAGGAATTGTAGGACGTACCGGTGCAGGGAAGACGACGTTGTTAAAATGTTTAATTCGAGAGTATGATCATTTTAATGGTGAATTAAAAGTTGGGGAGCGGGATATTCGAGATTTAACACTTCACGGTGTGCGTTCTGCAATTTCATACGTACCGCAAGATCACTTTTTATTTTCAGCGAGTATTGGGGAGAACATTGCTTTTGGAAAGGCCGATGCTACATATAAAGAAATTACCCGGGCTGCTGATATTGCTTGTATTCATAATGATATATTTCAATTTCCAGAAGGGTATGACACTGTAGTAGGTGAAAGGGGCGTTTCACTATCAGGAGGTCAAAAACAGCGAATCTCTATTGCGCGTGCATTATTAACAAATGCTGAAATTTTAATATTAGATGATTGTTTATCAGCCGTAGATGCAAAAACAGAAGAAACTATTTTAACTGCATTGAAACGAGAAAGGGCAGAGAAAACGACGATTATTACTGCCCATCGTTTAAGTGCTATTCAGCATGCAAATCTTATTCTTGTTATTGATGAAGGTAGGGTTATGCAGCGAGGGACACATGAGCAATTAATGAAAGAAAATGGTTGGTATAAAGAAATGTACGAAAGCCAGCAGTTAGAGGCATTAGTAGAGAAAGGAGGCGTATGATGGCTGAGAAAAAACGGAGTGATTTAAGAAGGTTGCTTTCTTATATGAGGCCTTATAAAGGGTTATTAGCGTTAGCATTTTTATTTCTAGTTGGTGCAACTGTAACTGAAATGATGGGTCCTTTTTTAATTAAACAATTTCTTGATGAACACTTAGTGCCAGGTAACTTTGAACAATCAGCACTTGTAACTCTATTTGTAGTGTATATTATTGCTCATTTATTAAAAGTATTATTTACTTATTTAGACTTATTGTACTTTCAAAATATCGCTTTTAAGATTGTCCAAGATATGCGAGTTGAGGTGTATGAACATGTTCAAAAATTGTCATTAAGCTTCTTTGATCGTACGCCGATTGGTACGCTCGTATCCCGCATAACGAATGATACAGAAGCGATTAAGGATTTTTATGTTAGTGTACTATCAACATTCGTGAAAAATGTAGTCTTTTTAGTAGGGATTTTAGTAGCGATGTTTTTATTAGATGTAAAATTAGCGCTATTTTCGCTCATATTAATTCCGATAATGTTTGCAATTATGGTGTTGTATCGACGGAAAAGTGCAGCTTTTTATTTAGAGGTACGTAATCAGCTGAGTGTATTAAATGCAAAGTTAAATGAGTCCATTCAAGGTATGAATATTGTTCAGGTGTTCCGGCAAGAAAAGCGGATGAGAAAAGAATTTGAAGAAGTGAACAATAAACATTTTAGTGCTGGACGTCGTACATTGAAACTAGATGCATTACTTTTACGTCCAGCAACAGATCTTGTTCATATTGTAGCAATTGCGTTAGTACTTGGTTTATTCGGAATCGATGCTTTAAAGAGTCCTGTTGAAGTAGGGGTTTTATATGCTTTCGTTAACTATATTCATCGTTTCTTCCAGCCGGTCAATGAGATGATGATGAAACTATCCTTCTTCCAGCAAGCGCTTGTTTCATCATCGCGTGTATTTCATTTAATGGATGATAAAGATTTAGCTCCTGTTCAAATGGGGAGTGAACAGCCACGAGTAGCTAACGGGGAAATTCAGTTTAAAGATGTTACTTTTTCATATGATGGAAAGCGTGACGTTTTAAAAAATGTATCTTTTCACGTAAAGCCAGGGCAAACGGTTGCTTTCGTAGGGCATACTGGTAGCGGAAAGAGTACGATTATGAATTTATTAATGAGATTTTACAATATTAAATCAGGAAATATTGTAATAGACGGAGTAGATTTAGAAAAGTTTGAAGAACAAGAAATTCGAAAGAAAATTGGTCTTGTGCTGCAAGATGCATTTTTATTTGCTGGAAATGTAAAGCAAAACATTCGTATGTATAATGAAGAGATTACAGATGAAGAGATAGAGGAAGCGGCAAAATTTGTGCAAGCGAATACGTTTATTGAAAAATTACCAGAGCAGTATGATACAGAAGTTGTCGAAAGAGGAGCTGCATTTTCTAGTGGTCAAAGGCAATTAATTGCTTTTGCTAGAACGATAGCAACCAATCCGAAAGTATTAGTGTTAGATGAAGCGACGGCAAATATTGATACAGAAACAGAGGAGGCTATCCAAACGGCATTGCAGCAAATGCGAAAAGGCAGAACAACGATAGCGATTGCGCACAGATTGTCTACAATACAAGATGCGGATCAAATATTTGTTATGCATGAAGGGGAAATCATAGAAAGAGGAACACATCAGGAGTTACTTAGTAAACAAGGGATATACTATAATATGTATTTATTGCAAAATAAAGGGAGTTTACAAAAGGCCTTGTAATTACAAGGCCTCTTTTGGGATGTTAAAAGTGTATTAATGGAGTTTATGATGGACGGTGTAGTTTCAATTCCACTTTCTTCTTAAACATCTCGACAAAATAAATATATTAGAACTTTATTACTATAGCATAAACGTCGTGTCCACTAACTTAAGTTGTACATATTGTATACGGAATAAAAAATTTGATAGGAGCTTTTATATGCAAAATAGATCCAGTTCAAATGTTACGTTTATCGATGTGTCTCATTGGGAAGGGGACATTAATTGGAATGCTGTGAAGTCATCAGGTATTCCAGCGGCGTATGCAAAAGCGACGGAAGGCGTGAACTATATTGATCCTATTTTCGTTCAAAATGTACAAGCTGCAAGAAATGCGAATGTATTAATCGGTGCATATCATTTTGCGCACCCAGAACAAAATGATGCCATTTCAGAAGCGAAATATTTTGTGAATATATTACAGAGTAATCAGACGGACTTAATTCCTGTTTTAGATTTAGAATCGCCAACGGATACTAGCAATAGTAGTTTAACGGGTGCGACTATATCGAATTGGGCAAGAAGTTTCGTGAATTATGTGAAACAAGCTACTGGGAAAAATGTAATGTTATATACAGGAGTTTGGTATATTAGTGAATTTGGAATTAACGGGTTAAGTGACATTCCACTTTGGATTTCCAGATATTCTAGTACACCGCCTGCTGATGCTGGCGGATGGACAGAGTGGACAGCATGGCAGTACACAGATTCTGGTCAAATTTCAGGTGTGGGAAATTGTGATGTATCAGCAGCTGTTTCATTAGAAGCTTTACAAGAAAATGGAGCAAGTGGTGGAGGTAATGTTTCCGCGCCTAATAATGCAACACCAGTATATGGAGTTGCTGTAATTAATGGAGATAATGTGAATTTACGAAGTGGACCATCTTTACAGTCTAGTGTAATTCGCCAATTGAATCGTGGCGAATCATATGAAGTTTGGGGAGAACAAAATGGATGGCTCTGCTTAGGGACAAATCAGTGGGTATATAATGATTCAAGTTATATTCAGTATAAACATTATGTGGCAACTATTACTGGCGATAATGTGAATCTGCGAGACGCTCCATCATTAAACGGGAATGTTATAAGACAGTTACATCATGGTGAATCATATCGAGTATGGAGTAAGCAAGATGGATGGCTTTGCTTAGGGACAAATCAATGGGTATACTATGATTCAAGTTATATTCAATATGGTGTGTAATAAAGTAAAACTTTAATTGATGAGGATTGTCCACACTGATTATTGGACAATTGACCAATACCAATGGGTTTTTACCAGCGGTTTTACTATAAAAAGGTATCTTACTTGAGATGCCTTTTTATAAAAAATATATAATTTTTACTAAGTGTATATTAAAAGCATAGTATAATATAATCGATATATTTATAAAAATAATCGGACGTGAAATAAAGGAGAAAAAATATGGAGTATGTGCTAATAGGTGGAATTTTAATATTATTAGCTGCAGTGTTTGTACTGTTTTATAAAAATAAACAGTTAGAATCAGAGAGCCAGCAAGTAGAATTTGAAAAGAAACAAGCGATTGAAACGTATGAAAGTGAAATTGCAGCTACGATTACAGAGCATAAAGAACAACAAAGTACTTTAAAGAATATGGAACAGAAAAAATATAATGATTTACAAGTTAGTACAGCTAGAGAACTTGAAAATATGCGTATGATGAAAAATCAACTAGCTGTTCAACATAGTAAAGAACGTAGTGAAATGCAAGATAGGCATAGTAATGACCTACATATGTTTCAAAATTTAATTGCGGATTTACGAGAGTATACCAAAAATGGTGCTGAAGTGAATACACATGAAACATTACATTATATGAAACGAGGTTTTGTTGAGCAAGGAATCATACTAGAAGATGAGTTTCATATTGTGCCGAATATCTTTATGAGAAGTAATAAAGATAGACATAAACGTGACGTAAACGATAATCGAATCCATCATCTCATCTTATGTAAAACTGGTATTTATCTACTGGAGACGAAAGAATGGACAGGGAAATTAATCCATGGCTTAACGAGAGAAAATGCAGGTATATATTCATTTATGATTGAGGAAATTGGCAAGTATCAACATGAAATTGAAAAAGAAGAGACATTTGAATTTATTACGGATGGAACTTCATTAACTTTGCAAGTACGAAATGAAGGGAATCCAGCGTATAAAGCGAAAATACTATCTCAAACTTTATATAATTGTTTGGAAGAAATGCAAGTAGATATTGTAAAGGAAAAAATAAAACCGATTGTATATTTTGAAAATGAAGGTGGAAAAGAAGTTATTGATCTTTCTAATGAAGAATTGCCGAGATTTAAAGATAGAGAGCAAATTGTAACGTTTTTCAGAAATGAAGTTTTAACAAGTAAAGTAATATATACTGCTCAAGAACTACGAAAGATTAGAGATATGATTGGCCAGATGAATTATGTTGCGAAGTGAAACTTTAATTAGCAGAGCTGTTATATGTAGCACGACTTCCACCTAACATAGTAAGGCTTGAAGTGGGAGTTTCACTGCCTGTAAATAGCGGGATAAAGTAGGTGAGTTAGGTGGAGAAAGGTAAAAGCTCTATATTGTGGGGAATATTGTACATTTATTTTTGTTTGTATATATTAATGTATCTTGTGTTTATCTTTGTTATTGATATGGTTCATGTGTCATTGAGTGTAACGAGTATTTTTGTAGTAGCAATGCCTTTTATTCTACTAGTTATTATTCAAAAGGCTGTTTTACATGTATCAGCAGGACGTGATAAAGATAAGAAACAGCTGTTCATTGTAATGATGGTTGCTCTCATTCCATTGATAGTATGCACTTTACAATTAAGTTTAAATAAATACACTTCAAACTTTAATCAGGATCGGTGGTTAAATGATGAGGAAAAACGGGTATATATGATAGATGACTTATTAAAGCGGCATAAATTGATAGGGAAATCAAACGAGGAAATCATAAAATTGTTAGGGGTCCCTACGAAAACAAGCAGTTTGGAAACGGGAATTACTACACTATACTATCTTGGGAATGAACGTAGTTTCATTCCTATAGATAGTGAATGTCTTGTTTTGCAATTTGATAAAGATGGTAGAGTTATAGAGTATAAGGTACAACGAGATTGAAATAGTGAGAGGAGAAGCTATATCTTTTATAGCTTCTTTTCTATATTCCAATATAGAAAAAACAGGCAAATAGTAGTCATTCCTATCTATACGAATGAGATAGAGTTTGTTATATTGTAAATGGTTATTTAGTTTAGAAGTTTACTAGATAGTATTAAATTTTTTAGATTAGGGAGGGAAGTTAACACGAATTTCGATATAAGCGTGTTAAATAATTATTATGAAAAAAGGATTTTATAATGTTTTAGCTGCATCAATTGTATTTAGTATGGTGACGATTCCAACTTTTTCCTATGCTGACACAGTAGAAAAGACCGTAACAATTTCAACTGACGAACAAGCTTTAAAAAGTATTGAAAACCATATGAAAGATGAAGATGGGCGTGGAGAGGACAAAGGAGTAACAACTGAAGCGCAAGGAGATTTTCTTGTACATATAATAAGTTCAGCATCTTTATTTGATTCTGCTGATTTACAAAAAGCGACAGGTGTGCAGCTTTCTAATCAAGTAGTGAAAGCCGAAAAACGAAAAGGGAACGCTTACTATGTTGAAACATCATCTGGAGCTGGATGGATACAAAGTAGTGAAGGAAATGTAGAGGTTAAGGAAGTTTATCGCTTGGTAAACGAAAAGTTAGTAATTAATGAAGAGACAGCTACATATTCCGCACCATTTAATTCATATAAAGATGAGAAAGTGTTACAACCGCAAACAATTATTGCAATTGGACAAGTTGGAGAGTGGTTCCAAGTCCAAATAGATAATGAGGTGAAATGGATTTATGCACCTTCAGCAAAATTTGAAGGGACAAAGGCCTCGCTTATTCAAGACACAACACCAACACGTACAAAACGTGCAGCTGTTATGTATGCAGCGCCATCAGCAGAGAAAACAACGGATATTTACGGTGTACCATTAAAGGAAATGATTGTACCAACAGGAAATGAAAATATTCGTCCAGGCAATGCGATGAAACCAAAATACATTACAATTCATGAGACAGATAATTATAGTGTTGGAGCAAATGCTAGAAACCATGCACAATATTTATACAGCCAAGCAACAGGAACGACTGATCGTTCAGCATCTTGGCATTTTACAGTAGATGATAAAGAAATTTATCAACATCTACCATTAAATGAAAATGGTTGGCATGCTGGAGATGGAGCAGAAGGAACTGGTAATAGAGAATCAATTGCAATTGAAATTGCTGTCAACCAAGATGGTGATTATAATAAAGCTGTGGAAAATGCTCGCAAACTAGCAGCATATTTAATGGGGGAATTAAATATTCCTTTAGAAAATGTGAAAAAACATCAATTTTGGAGCGGAAAGAATTGTCCGGCCATTATGATAAAGAATAATGCGTGGGAGCCATTTTTACAGGGAACGAAAGCTTATTATGATGCGAATCATAAAGATGATATAACTGGTGGTTGGTATGAAGCGGATATTCGTGAATTAGATAAAAGAGGTATTATGGTTGGAGATGGAAAGGGTTCTTACTGGCCAGAACGCCTTGTAACACGTGGTGAATTTGCGAATTTAGTTTCAAGATCATTGCAATTACCAGAGGGGAAATCGAATTTCAAAGATTTAAGCACAGCTCATCCATCGCTAGTAGATGGTATTAATCGTGCAGCTAGTGCTGGGATTATAAGTGGAAGAGGAAATGATATATTTGCTCCGAATGATACGATTAAACGTGATGAAGCTGTCATTATGATTGATCGTGCATTGCAATACAAAAATATAAAAGGTAATTTAGTTTCATTACCATTTACGGATCAAAATTTAGCGTATGATAAACAGGCAGTTCAGCGTGTTTATGGATTAGGTATCGTAAAAGGGAATGAGAATAATGAGTTTATGCCAAAAGGTTCTGCAACACGTGGGGAATCCGCAGCATTTATTAATAGAATGTTAAAAGTAATAGAGAGTAAATAATGGAAAGGCATTCGCTTTGGCGAGTGCTTTTTTATTTTTCAATATGTTATAGAAAGGGGATGTGAATTTTGACTGGAATAAGGAATGAAAGTGGAGGTGATGCATATATTTAGAGGCATTGGGTAGTTTTTTGTATAAAATGAAAAGGAGGTAGGACGGTGAAATCAATACCGACTGAAGTCCTGAGTAAGGAATTGATGGAAAGAGAAGGGGTTATATCTATTACAGTGATGGAATTTGAAAAGATAGAAGTGGCCGGAGTAGTTGTTTCTGGTCCCGCTGTTATTTTGATTAATCAAGAGTAAGTACATATTATTAATATAGAAAAAGTAGAAAGAGCATCCATTTAGGATGCTTTTTGTTTGTATAGAAGTGCGCATGTGATAGATAATTGGAATATTGGAGGGGGAATATGTGGCAATTATTATAACAATGTTATTAATGGGAGTTTTATTAGGGTTTGTCGGAGCAGGAGGAGCAGGATTTATCATCGCGATACTCACTTTAGTATTCCATATCCCTATTCACGTTGCTCTTGCAACATCTCTAACTGCTATGGCATTTACGACATTATCTGGGGTAGTAAGTCATTATAGAGAAGGGAATGTTGTGTTTGTAATAGGCAGAATTGTTGGGGGATTTGGAGCGATTGGTTCCTTTATTGGTTCGAAGTTTGGTTCGCTAATACCAGCGAATCTTCTACACTGGTTTACAGCGGGAATGTTATTTTTATCTGCAATTTTTATGTTTATTCGATTAATTATATTTCAAAAAAAGGAACGGTCGTCTTTAAAAGGGCATAACGAACTTTCGAAAGATAACTTGATTAAATGTATATGTCTCGGACTGGTTACTGGAATGTTAGCTGGTTCATTTGGGATTGGTTCAGCACCCTTTATCCAACTTGGATTAATAGTTCTATTAGGATTAACGATTCAGCAATCTGTAGGGACGACAATGCTTGTTATATTACCAATCACAATTGGAGGTGGGCTTGGATATAGTTCGGAAGGGTATTTAGATTATGTATTATTAGTACAAGTTTTAATCGGGACAATGTTAGGGGCATATATAGGAGCTAAGTTTACAAATTATGCACCTCGGATGCTTTTAAGGTTTTCAATGATTATGACACCGATACTAGCTGGATGTATGTTGTTAGTAGAGTAAAGAAAACTATTAATATATTTTACGAATGAATTATGTAAGTAATTCATATTTCCCATATAAAAGAATTTGTTTTAATATAATGAGTGTAAAGTTCGAGTATTCGAAGTATTACTTGAATTATATCCCTATCCCTTTTCTAAAAAATGCGAACAAGTTTTGCCCTATTCTATTCAATAGTTTATTGTATAGAAATATATTGTTCGATGACCATTATGGAACGTACATAATGGGTAAATCCCGATCCTTAAAGAGGATGCCCCTAATCTTCATGTGAAAATATGATCGGATAAGAAAGCTGGCCAATTTATGGTCAGCTTTCTTTTTGTTCAATGAGTAATTCTTCTTTAATTTCTGTTTGCAATAATAAAGTTTTTCCGAAGCGCCGTGTGCATTCAGCCCGTACCTTTTGGATTGCTAGTAGCTGCGAAGTGGCGGGTACTGTGACGATAGCCTGCCGAGGTTTTCGATTTTCTTCACAAAAAACACATTCCACAACATATTTAGAAATCATAATTTCATCCTTCCATTTTTAATTTCTAAGAAGGGATTGTCTATGAAGTTAATGTGATTTTTCGTCATTAGTTTACTTTTTTCCTCTTTTTTCAAGGAGAAAATGATAAAGAAGGTGAATTTTTATAGGGGAGGGATGTATATGGAAAGATGGGTAGGTTGTGCAGCAGTATGTGTAAATGAAAGAAATGAAATTTTAATGGTGTTGCAAGGGCAAAAGGGTGAAGAAAAAAGGTGGTCTGTTCCAAGTGGTGGGCTTGAAAATGGAGAAACACTAGAAGAATGTTGTATTCGAGAAGTTTGGGAAGAAACGGGTTACAATGTGGAGGTTGTAAATAAAATATACGAAAAAGAAGGTATTACATATGGGGTTCCTGTATACGTTCATTATTATGTCGTTAAAAAAATAGGCGGTAGTATGAAAATCCAAGATCCTGATGAGTTAATACATGAAATTGCTTGGAAGAGGATAGATGAAATGAAGGAATTAACGCTATCTTTCCCGGAGGATTATAAGATTTTAAATAAATATATAAATAAAAAAGCAAGTGTTTAAACACTTGCTTTTTTTAGTGTAACCAAGATAAAAAAAGCGGAACGATAACTAAACTAGCTCCAGCTGTTAAAAGCATTGATAAACTTGCAATTGTACCTTCTATAGGACCGATTTCAAATGCTTTTGATGTTCCGGTTCCATTCGCGCTAGTACCTAGCATTATACCTTTTGCGAGCGCTGTTTTAATACGGCATATGCGTATGAGCGTAGGACCGAGTAACGCTCCAGTTAAGGCAGTTAATACGACGAAAACCGCTGTTAATTGTGACATGCCGCCAATCATTTCTGAAATAGCCATTGCAATAGGTGTTGTTACAATGTGCGGTGCTAAACTTTGTTCTATTGTAGAGTCAATTTGAAAAAAATTAGCTAGTAGTGCTGAAGTAATAACTGAAAGAAAAGAACCGACAATGACATTAATTAAAATAGCAGTGCCATGTTTTTTTAATAGATCAAAATACTTATAGATTGGCCACGCGAAAGCAACCGTTGCAGGCTTTAATAATTCTGTTAGCCAATGACTACCAGATTCGTAGGTTTCGTATGGTGTATCTAATCCGAGCAATAAAGTAATTAAAATGATTGGGCATACAAGCAGGGGAGAAAGTAAGCTCCAATTCCAGCGTTGATACATTTTTTTAGATACCCAATATGTGAATAGTGTTAATAGCAAACAAAGAAAGCCGATCATTGTGTTGATCCTTTCCGCTTTAATAGCAATTCTGTTAATAGTCCTGTTACGAGAGTGACACAAAGTGTACTAATCACGATAATTAAAATGAGATCGATTCCATACTGTGATAATGTATCTTTGTAACGAATGACAGCGACTGCAGAAGGGATGAAAAATAAAATAAGTTCTTTTAATAAAAAGTCTGCACCGTCTTGTATCCATTCTTTTTTCACTATGTTAAATTTTAATGAGATTAATAATAGAAAAATACCGATTATACTTCCTGGAACTGGGAGGTGTGCCTGTTTTGCAATCCATTCACCTGTCCAAGCGAAACAAAATAATAATAATATTTGTCCGCTTAACTTCCACCATTTCATACAGTAACCACCTCTTTCTTTTTTTACATAAAAATTGTAAAAAAGAATTAACAATTTCTACTATACGTTCATTCGAAATATTTGTCTAATATATAAATTATATGTTATTAATATATTAGATGTATTAATCGAAAGTGAAAAGGGTGTCCAAAATGGAATTACGGCATTTGCAATATTTTGTTGTAGTGGCAGAGGAATTACACTTTGGACGAGCAGCTGCTCGTTTACAAATGACACAACCACCGCTTAGTCAACAAATTCAGCAATTAGAAAAAGAAATGGGAGTTATGTTATTTTCAAGAACGAAGAGAAAGGTTGAATTAACAGAAGCAGGAGAAATGTTTTTAAAAGAAGTAAAAAAAGCGTTTGAACAAATTGAAAAAGCAGTAGAAGTTGCACAAAGTGCGCAAAGGGGAGAAGTTGGATCACTTTCAATTGGTTTTGTAGGTGCGGCAATATATGATATTTTACCGTCAATCGTCAGAGAGTATAGAAAGAAATTTCCGAGAGTGTCTGTAGCATTACATGAATTGTCAACACCGGATCAGGTGCATGCACTTCATGATAATCGAATTGATATTGGATTTTTACGTCCGCCAATTCCAACGCAATTACTTGAGTTAGAACCAATTCAAAAACTTTCGTGTACGTTATGTTTACCAAAGGCACATCCGCTTGCTGAAAAGGACGAAATACATATCGAAGATTTAAGGGATGAACCGTTCGTATTTATTACGAGACCAGTATGGCCAGCGTTATATGATACAATTCTATCACTTTGCCGTGATGTAGGTTTTAGTCCGCACATTGTACAAGAAGCAACGGAGTATCAAACTGTCATGGGTCTTGTAGCAGCAGGTATTGGAATTACGGTAATACCTGTATCAGCAAATAAATTGTATAAAACAGAAGTTGTATATAAGGAACTATGCGATTCTAATTTTGTAGCAGAAATGTCGGTGGCTTACAAAAAAATGAATAGTAATCCAGAGCTGTTAGAGTTCTTAAAAATTGCAAGAGAGAAAAAAAGGATTGAAGTGGAAGATGGGAAGGGTGAGCAGTAATCATGACGGAGAAGGGATTTAATTAAGATACACAAAACTACACCTTGTTAAACAATAAAGCGGAAATGCACCTAAATTGCATTTCCGCTTTATTGTTTTTTTAGCTCGATACTAAATAGATAAACATGTTCGTTTTCTTTTAAGAGTAGATCAATACCCGTTTCTTCATCAATTGTAGGGACGCTTATAGTTTCTTTATTTGTTGGGATTACAGCGGCTAAAATCGTTTTTTGATTGTATTTTACGTTTTTAGTAGATTGAATTGTAGTAGTTGCAGAACTATTTACGATTGGAGGGGACTCTTCAGGAACAAGCGTTGAACCACCGTCGATATTAATATACCATTGGCCTTTTTCTTGTACATCTTTATCAAATTGGAGATGTGGTGCTATGCATGAAAGCCTTATGTTCTTTTCTGAAAAATGTGATGAAGCTATGTTAGCAATTTCTTTTACTTTTTTACCATTTTGATAATAGTCAATTGTAGCATGGAGTTCATCTTTATTATTTTTGATTGTAACGTTATAAAACATTCTATTTCCTTCTCCTATAGGAGTCATTTGTAAAATATCAGATTGCTCTTTTGTTAACTTATATGGTTTAACAGTGGCACCTTCATTGTTTTTTAGTGAGCTACAACTAGTGAAAAGTAACAAAGAAAGAATAAACAGTAATTTTATACGCATATAACCCCTCCTTTTTACAATTATAGTATATAAATGTTTTTATTCCCATTTTATTTTCTAGGACTAAAGGCTTAGTAAAGATTCCGATTGAAGTGCGATGTTTAAAATGTCATATTTTTATACACTAGTATTATAGAAGGAGTATGTTATGAAGTGAGGTAGGGGAAGAAATTTATGTCTTTATTTCGGTTGGCGAGAAAAAATATACAAAAATTTGCTATCAGAAGGTTAAAACAATTTATGTGGATTGCTATGAATACAATGGTTTGTTTTTTTATGATATCATTCCGGTTCAATGAAGATGTAATAAGTAAAGCGGAATATACACCTATATTTGTAAAGTGGTTTTATGCAATGTTTCTATTTGTAATTTTTGTGTGTATGTTCATTACTTATAAAATGACAGCCTCTCTTTTACAGAGTAGGAGAGAGGAGTTTAGATCGTATGAAGTAGTGAATATGAAGAGAAAAGAAATGTTATGTTTATTATGCCAGGAGCAATTATTAACTTACGGAGGAGCTTTCATTTTCGGATTAATTCATGGTATGTTATTTCTGAAATTATTTATTATTATTTTTATGAAAGTAGTAGGAATCCAAGGAGTAACAAATGCACCAATTACGTTGTATGCGATAATGGTAACAGCAGTTGTTATGATAACCGTCATTATAATATCGATGTGGCAATGTTGTAGATTTATACAAAGGTTAAAAAATGAAAAGTCATATGAAACGAGGAGAAAGGCATGAGAAATCATGGCTTTTTCTTCATTTTACACATGTTATTAATCATGATACAGTGGGAAGAACTGAAAAAAAGAGTTAAGAAGAAAGGTTGTATGGAATGATAAATGAGCAAGCGATCGTAAAAGTTGATCGATTAACAAAGCGAATTGGTTCAAAGACGTTAGTAGAAAATATTAGTTTTGAAGTGAAAAAAGGTGAAGTAGTTGGCTTATTAGGACCAAATGGTGCTGGGAAAACGACATTAATGCGAATGATGGTTGGAATGATTCGTATGACAGAAGGAGAAGTATGGATTGATGGTCAATCTGTAAAACAGCAATTTGAAAAAACTGCTGCGAAAATTGGTGCTGTAATTGAGACACCGGAATTTTATCCTTTCTTAAGCGGCTATGAAAATTTAACATATTTCGGAAGAATGAATGGAAATGTGACCGAAGAACGTATCGATGAAGTAGTGCAATTGCTAGGGATGGGACAAGTAATTGATCGTAAAGTAAAAGCATATTCACTCGGTATGAGACAGCGTTTAGGAATTGCTCAGGCGCTTATTCATGATCCAGACGTATTAATACTAGATGAACCAACGAACGGATTAGATCCTAGTGGTATACATGAAATGCGGATGTACATAAAGAAAATTGCACATGAACAAGGAAAGGCGGTTCTTGTATCTAGTCACTTACTTTCAGAAGTAGAATTAATGTGTGACAGAGTTATTATTATTCAGCACGGAGAATATGTCGCAACACAAAATATTCAAAGTGACAAAAAGGAAGAAACGGAAAAAATACATATACGTGTAGATGATGTGAATAAAGCGAAAGAAGTTTTAGAATACGATGTTTTAGTAGAAGAAAACGAATTAGTTATAAACGTGAAAGATGAAGAAATTCCAAATATTATTCGTACATTGATGGAGAAAAACATTCAAGTTTATCGTGTATATGAAGAAAGAAAAACGCTAGAAGAGCAGTTTTTAGAATTAACAGGGGGAAAAGATATTGTTTAATTTAGTTTATAACGAGTTGTATAAAATATTTAAGCGAAAGCGAACGATTATTCCTTTTGCAGTTATTGCAGTATTAATTGTTGGATTAGGATGGGTTACGGTCAAGTATTTAGAGCCAGAAACAAAAGGGTGGAAAGTGGATTATACAGAACGTACTGTAGAAATTGAGAAAAAGCTCGGCATGAAAAAAGCGGATATTTTAGCAGAAAAGTCAGGGGACGAGCTTGTAAAGGAATATCAGCTTAAAATGAAGCATTTAGATACGGACATAGCACCGTCAAGTAGTTCACCGCTTTCATTTATGAGAGATACAGGTTTCATTGTATTTCCAATTTTGCTTCCGTTTATTCTCGTGTATGCAAGTACAATTTTTGCGAATGAATATAGCTGGGGAACATATAAGTTTTTAACGATCCGTCCGGCAAATCGATTTAAAATTTTAACAGCAAAATTTTTAGCGATCGTGTTATTTGCAGCGTTATTGTTTATATTTAATATGATTTTCTCAGCTTTATGTGGACTTGTTATTTATAAATTCCAACAGCCTGCATGGAGTGAATTTATTTTCCGAGATGGAAATATAATAAAACAAAACATTTTTATGGAAGTAAGTAAGTATTATGTTTTATCGTGGTTGCCAACTATTGTGTACGCAGCGTTTGCGTTTATGATTTCTGTTTTAACGAGATCTAGTGGCGGCGCAATTGGTATTTCGCTATTTCTTGCTTTATCAGGAAATATTGCGTTAATAGCAGCAACTAGATATGAATGGGCGAAATATTTATTGCCAGCAAACACAGATTTATATAGTATTTCAAAGAATGGAAGCTTTATTGATGGAGTAACATTCCCATTCGCTTCTTGTATACTTCTTCTGTATTTAATTGTATTTCTAGGGATTTCTTATACAGTATTTATAAAACGAGATTTAACCGCATAGGCAAAAGCCGTTAAGGATTAACTTAACGGCTTTTTGTATGTGCTAATTGATGAATAGCCTCTTCGGCTAATAAGGAGAAATACTCCGCGCTAATAGGTAATGCTTTTTCATCTACTGTAAAAGATGGATGATGCCATTCATGTGTACCACTTGTTCCCATAAAGACGAATGAACCTGGTGTTTTTTGTTGGTAAAAAGAAAAATCTTCTCCGGCCATTGATGGTGTAGGAGAGATAACGTTTAGATTCATTTGCTCTGCAATTTGAATAGAAAGATTAGTGAGTGTTTTATCGTTATGAACAGCAGGAGGACCTGGGTAAAATCGGAATTTTGTTTTTACACCTAGTGCATCAGAAACCCCTTTAATAATACGCTCCATTAATGCTGGAATCTTTTCACGTGTTTCAGCTTGGAATGTACGTACAGTTCCTTCTAACGTAGCTTTTTCAGGAATAACGTTCCACGTATTTCCTGAATGGATGTTTGTAACACTAACAACTGCATTATGAGATGAACTTATATTTCGACTTACAATTGTCTGCAGTGCCATAACAATTTGAGAGGATGCGACAATAGGGTCTACGCCAGCATCTGGTACAGCTGCATGTGTACCAACTCCGTGAATTTCAATTTCAAATCGATCAACTCCGGCCATTAGTGGTCCATCTTTAATACCGATTGTACCTACTGGTAAATCAGGTTTATTATGCATACCAAAGATAGCTTGTACATCCTGTAAATGTCCAGCTTCAATAACTTTGCAAGCACCATTACTGCTTTCTTCAGCTGGCTGAAATATAAAGCGTATAGTTCCGTTAAGAGAAGATTCTTTTTCCTTTAATAAATAAGCTGCACCAATAATAGCAGCCGTATGAAAATCATGCCCGCAAGCATGCATTTTACCCTGTATTTTTGAAGCGTATGGAAGGCTTGTTTCTTCCTGGATAGGAAGAGCATCGATATCAGCACGAATCGCTACAACTGGTCCATTTTTATTACCAGAAATTTCAGCGATAATCCCTGTTTCTAAGTTGGAATCCATAATAGTGATATTGGCCTCTTCTAACCAATTTTTTATCGCTTTTGTTGTTTCAAATTCTTCGTATGATAGTTCTGGATTTTCATGTAAATGCCGACGAATAGAAATAAGTTTTTCTGTTAATTGATCTGGAATAGATGCCACTTATTATGCCCTCTTTCTTAAGTGAAGTATTTATATTAATTATACAATAATAAAAGAGAGGATTCTCAAATGAAAATCCTCTCTCGTTTATCCCCGATTGGTTTAACTAATAATCAGTGGGGATGAACAAAACCCCCACTGATTAAAGTTTCACTTTATGCTGCAACTTTTTTATGAGTATGCTGTTTTCTATGACGTCCACGCATTGCATATGCAATTTGCGGGATTGCGATACCGATTAAAATAAGTGATACACCGAACCATTGTGAAGATAGTACAGCTTCTTTTAAAACGAATACAGACATAATAGTTGTAACTGGTAGTTCTGCTGCACCAAGAATAGTCGCTAATCCAGAACCGATTTTTGGAATGCCAATTGTAAAGGCAATAGACGGAATAACGATACTAAATATTCCTAATCCTAAGCCATATTTCCAAAGCCCTTGAGAAATGGCACCGTTCATAATAAATGTTGGCGGGAATACGAGCATTACTAAAGTTAAAGCACCAGCCATTAAAAGAACACCGCGCGGTAATGAAGGCACTTCAACAGCAACTTTTCCGCTCACGAAAATGTATGTTGCGAATGTAACGGCAGATAATAAACCTAAAATGATTCCAGTCGTATCGAAATCACCTGCTGATTTTTCTAGTAAACCACTTGATAAAAATGTACCTACAAGTAAGAAAATAACCGAAATAACTTTTTCTCTTGAAGGTAATGTTTTCGTTGCGACTGCTTCAATGATAATCCCAACCCAAACGAATTGGAATAAAAGTATAATTGCAATAGAAGCTGGTACAGTTTTTAATGAAGCGTAATAAAAAATTCCAGTGAAGCTTGCCGATGTTCCTGCAACGAATAAAATTAACGCTTGTTTTAATGGAACACGGTGTCTAGAAAATAGAAGTGTAATAGTAAGCAAAATAATCCAACCGAACAAATATTGGCTACCAATTACCTCTCCGAGTGAAAATCCTTCTGCATATGCAAGCTTAACAAAAATAGCTAAAATCCCATAACTACACGCTCCTAATAAAACTAAAAGAGAATAACGAAGCATGAAAAATTCCTCCCATCTATATGAAATTGTTCCGTAACGGACATATATAACTAGAGGGAAGTATACAAAATTAAAAATAAAGGGTCAACTGAAAGAAAAGTGCGACATTTTATAGAATAATAATAAAAGTATGATATTTATGCATAATCTTGAAATTAATAATAATTAAAGTATTGTAAAATCAGTGTTACATTGTATAAAGACAGCATTTGAAAAAAATATTTTTTCAGGTCAATATGTGTGAAGTTGATTGTAATGTGCTAAGTATTTGAGAAACTGTGATACCTTTGTTATGTTAGTAACAACTAGAAAGAGCTTCATAATTCAATTGAGATTGTTCTATATAATAGAAGGAAATGAAAACGTTTTATTAGAAACTGTTTGAAAGAATAGTTTTTCTTATTATCACGTTGTTAAAGTGAGTTCACGAATTGTTCATAGTATTTTTATGTGTTTTTGCTACAATATGTAAGGAGAGGAGTGGAATCATGCAAGATATTAGTATTTTTTTAGCGTTTGGCGCTGGGTTTTTATCATTTATTTCCCCATGTTGCTTACCGCTTTACCCGGCATTTTTATCATACATAACAGGTATGTCGGTTTCTGAATTGAAAGAAGAAAATGCAATGCTTCGCAAAAGAAGTATGATACATACAGCGTTTTTCTTACTTGGTTTTTCAATTATTTTTATTGCGATTGGATTTGGTACAAGTTTTATCGGAGGCATCTTTACGGATTATAAAGATTTAATTAGACAGTTAGGTGGTATATTTATCATCGTGTTCGGTCTTATAATTGTCGGTGTGTTTAAGCCGAAGTTTTTAATGCAAGATCGTAAATTTACTTTTAAGAATCGTCCGAGTGGTTATTTTGGTTCAGTTCTAATTGGATTGGCATTTGCTGCAGGGTGGACACCATGTACTGGCCCTATTTTAGTGTCTGTAATTGGATTAGCTGCAACAAATCCAGAATCGGCAATGATTTATATGATTGCTTACATACTTGGATTTGCTATCCCGTTTTTCGTACTTTCATTCTTTATTACGAAAATGTCTTGGATTAAAAGAAATAGTATGGCTTTCATGAAAATCGGAGGATACATTATGATTGTCATGGGGATATTCTTATATTTTAATTGGATGACGAAAATTATCGTATATTTCTCAAGTTTATTTGGTGGTTTTACCGGTTTTTAGTATTATTCTGTGAAAATGTTGGAAATACTAACGGAAAAGCATATAATGAAAGTATATTTTGCATATA
>Ga0209130_1000957_pt1 | contig 22840 bp, 21 predicted proteins | sample AraplaMF_Cvi_mLB_FD_184264 | JGI IMG/M metagenome (GOLD analysis project Ga0209130, IMG submission 184264) | Arabidopsis root microbial communities from the University of North Carolina, USA - plate scrape MF_Cvi_mLB (SPAdes) (version 2) | ecosystem: Host-associated > Plants > Roots > Endosphere...
AGGATCAAATTCGTCTCTGTCACGTTAGTCCTACCGAATGCGGGGAGACGCGATGGGAGATATGAAATCCACCGGCACGCGCAAGCCGACCTCGCAACGTCAACGGGGGCAGGCTTTCGAAAATACAGCAGACTGATACGTCAAATTCAGTACGCGCGGCGCGCTGTGGGGACACAACATCGGCCGAGCTGAAACTTTCGCTCTCGGTGATGGAGGTTTCCGGCGAGCCAGTCCTCCAATGCCGTGAACCAGATGCGCATGCTCGGCCCCGATGCGGATCATCACTTCGCGCTGGCAACTTCGAGAGAGCAGTCGCCGCACGCCTCCCTCTGGTGGCCATCAAATCGATGATGCGCATGATTGCGACCGCATTGCTCGTGTTCTGGGTACCTTCGGTCGTATTTCCTTTAGCGCAGGTCCAAACGTCGCCCTTCTTGACCGTGAACTTCTTCTCGTTCTGAACGACCGAAAGTTCTCCCTCAGCCATGTGGCAGATCATGTCGTTTTTCATCATATTATCCGGCGTCTTCGCTCCGGGTTGGAGAACGATATCGCGCAGCTTGACCATCGCATAAGCTGGGATGACCGAAGCCGCTCACCATGGGTTATCTGTCTGACACCCGGTGCGAGCTCCTTGCCCTCGTCACTGCCGGCAGCCTGGGCGGCACCAGATGTCGTCCAAGCGATCAGAGGCGTTGCGGCCGCTGTAAGGCCGAGTGCGAGTGTTGATCTACGATTGACGGCTTTCATTGCTTCCTCCCTAGCTAAATTGCTCGGAAACGTAGGCAGACCAATGAGTATCCCCCGCTGTGGTTGAGAGTCAACGAACCCGTCCGACCCGCTCGCGCTGCCAGCCTGACACGCAATCACGGAGTACTGGTCGAGATCAGCGATATGCCCGATGCCAAAACGGAGCTGGCGTGACATAAGCCGTCACACCTCTTGGGGCATCGATGGAGATAACCCCTGACAAGCAAGAGCTCGAAGAGGTGTCAATCTTTCATTACGACAGTGATCTAATGCTTCGGCCTTCAAGGATCTATTTGTCGTTTATTTTGAATGGAGATCCGGCAAATCCTCATATCGCGCCATATCATGATCGGCAGATGGCTGTCCTGACGCGGGGTTGATGGATGGCTTGGCTTGCCCGGCGAGTGCCAGAAGTTGAAATCTTGTGCCCCCTTCCGGAAAGGACTTTCCCAGTGAGGCCGCGATCGAGTCTCGCCGTCCAATCAATGCTGGCAGTCTGAAGCCCCAGCCTCAATTGCGCCATGCTTTGGCGTGCAAACCCTGATCCTGAAACACCATTGCGCTGCCACTAAAGATCCTACCGCGATCACGACCACCAGGAGCAGGACTCGTTTTCTACGATCCATCAAAGCGTTCTTCGCACTCCTCGGAAAGTAGGCTCCGCCAAACTAGGATTGGAACCTGAAGGCCACCTGCCAGTTCTTGTTTATCGAGGAAGAGACGAGATGGCCAAAGACGAATTGAACGCCGGATTCGCAGGTACACCAACCGAACAGCCGGAGGGCGTCCGGAAGATAGCCAAGACTGCAACTGATGCGGTAGAGCGTCAGACGAGCGCTTTGGCTGTCGGAGCTGCGGAGCACCCGCAAACGGCAACCAACTCTCATCCTCGGTATCGGAGGGCTAGCCTTCCGCGTAGGCTGTCTTGTAGGCAGGTCGTCCGTCACAAACAGCCAGCGGTATTGGAGGCAATAACTATGGCAAGCTGACCGGGGCGACCACCCGAGAATAGCCCTGAGCAAAGAGGAGAACGATAATGAAGCCGGTGGCAACAATCACAGTCGTGTGCTGCATCCTTGTTTCACTTTCCGCCTGCGCCAATACTATCCGCGGGGTTGGACGAGACACTGCAAATACGGTCAACGCCGTGCAGGGCCAATAACGCCGCAGCACGTTAGATCAAGCAAGCAGACTAGGACAGGTGCGTAGGGGCACGCCGCCAGAAGACTACTGCATCACGCACTGACGAACAGGTGAAAGCCGCCCTGCTTGATGCTGCGGATATGATCAGGACCCTAAGGATATTGCTGGACACGCGAACTCCGCCTGCATCAAAAAGGAAGGTGACGGCTGTCGTCTGCAGATCAATGACCGCATCGGCGCTCGTGCGGCTGCTTGGTATCCGACTTGCTCACGCAGATCCCGGGTTGTTGCCACGGCTCAGAACCAGCTTCGGATCCTCGTGGGTGCGTCCCTGAGAGTTGTCGATCGTTCTCATCGGTTCGACCTCGCCCGTCAAACCCGGCGCGGACCTCAGCATCTATGGTGCGAGCTCGGCAGCCCTTCGCAATCTTGTCAGGGCGTGGGGCGTCGACATCAAGGGATCGGGCGGGGAGGCGGCGTACGACGCCGTTCACATTATAGGCGGCTATTTTCAAAGGCCCTTCGGCGGGATGAGGCGATCCCGGGCAGGTGGGGCGCTCGACTGGCTATTTGTTGCCCGCAGTGGGAGCCTGTATCCTCATCGCCACCGCGCGTATGTTCAGGCGAACTGTCTGCAAACGTTGTTGCGGCGGTCATAAGCGCCGCATCGATTTGCGATCGTGTCGCGTCGTGCCCCCAGCGGGTCGACGGATTTCATTTGAGAGGCCACGATGAGTACAAACGCGAAGGAAGCTATTTTGGCGGCAGTCGCCAAAGCGCCCAGGCGCATGGCTACGGAGGCCTCAATCTGAGTGATCTTGCGAGCGAGGTTGGGATCAAAGCCGCCAGCATCTATCGCCACTTCCCGAGCAAAGCCGACCTCGCGGCCGCGATCGCCGAACGGTATTGGCGGACACAAAGGCCTGGCTGGAAGAAGTTGCGAGCCACAAAGGCGATCCGGCCGAAAGCCTGCGCGAGTATCCCAACACGTTCCGGATGTCGCTCGAAAACTGAAATCGCCTTTGCCTCGGAAGCTTCCTAGGCGCCGAATACGACGATCTTCCGGAACCGGTAAGGAAGGAGGTCCAGACCTTCGCCGATATCAATATAGCTTGGCTTCGCGAGCGTTTGATCGAAGCCGGCTTAGTTGCGTCCGCGGAGAGCGAAGAGCGTGCGCGTGTAGTTTTCGCTGCGAGTGCCGGAGCTCAGCTTCTTGCAAGAAGCCGTTCGGACATCTCGCTCTTCGACTCGATGATCAAGAGCTATCGCGCAGCCGGGCTTCTTCCAGCTTGATTCGAATAGCCAAATACTTGGCTCCGGCGCATCCCCGAGCGCAGGATAGATTCGATACTGCTATCGGCGCATTGTTGACGTCGTCACCAGAAAATATGCAGAGCTAATCGCGGGCCTTCGGTAATGGATGTGGATTCGGCATATAGTCTCCGGCTCGGGATAAATTCCGGATCTTCACATCGACACCCTCAAGGTGAAGGCGCGAAACTTCCACTGAAGGGGACTCCCCGTCTTTCGTCACTTAGCTAGTTTGTGTGCCGAAAGCGGCTCCTGGTGGCATTTTCTACCGAGTGCCGTCCCTTTATCGGGTAGACAGGTGCCCTGCCGCCAATTCCGCCCGACAAGCCTCACCAAAATCGAGGAGAAAGTTCATCGCGCCGGAACGCGCGAGATCCCGGATTTCAGAGAGTGAGCGATTGGGCGTCAGATAGGTTTCGACGATCTTTTCCATCGCCAGCTCGGCTGCGTCCACTACCGGACGCGATGAGATCAGACGCATGTGGGCAACCAATGCATAAAGTAGCACGAGGTCGGAGACGTCATCCTTCTGGTGGCTCACTGCATCACCGTAAAGGCGCGTAGCTTCCGTGATGAAATCCGAAAAGAGCTTTTCGCGCTTGGCAACTTCGACTTCGCGATGCTTTTCCTTCACCTGTGACCGGTGCGTCATCCACGTGGTGGCAAACGAGGCCAGGCCACCGATTGCGACGCCGGCGAGACCCATCAGGGCAGAGATGTATGCGTCCATGGGAATTTCCTCTCGGAACGAACCGGCGCGCGCAGCACGTGAATGACAGAGCGGTTGCCCGACCGCTCCAATATCCAAGCGTGCTCGTCAAAAGGTCAGCAGGTCGCCGAGCCGGAGGCTGGGGACCTCCTACTCGGCAGGCGGAGGACCTATCCACACGCCTGCTGGTATTGTTGGGATGCTATTCGCCAATCCGTCGAGCATGCCTTGCAAAACGCTCTCGCTCAGTTCGGCAGCTTTTTTGCTGGGGCCGACGAGGCGGTCTACCAGCAGCAAAGTGAGACCATGCATTTGCGACCAAAAAACTAAAATGGCCCCATCGATCTCACATGTGTTTTCCGGGGCGTTCGGTATGAGGCGCCCGAGAGCGCCGTCGCGTATCGCGTCCACCAGAAGCGCCTTCATGTTCTCAGCCGCCGTTCTTTCGATCTCCGGGCGCCCATTATCCTGAGCGGTAAGATAGCCGCCGAACATCAATCTGTAGAGTGCAGGATTGTTGACGCCGCCACAAACATAAGCGCGCGCCATAGCTGCCAGCCGCTCGCGCGGACCGTCGAGATCCTTCGTGGCATCGGTCATCCGCTTGGCCAGCAGCTCGAACCCTACTGCCGAAACGGCCGCCAGCAATTCGCGCTTGTCTGCGAAGTGCTTGTACGGGGCGTTATGGCTTACGCCGGCCCGACGGGCGAGCTCACGAAGCGAGAACTCCGTGCTTTGAGATTCGCTAAGGACATCGAGTGCAGCACCTACGATCGCCCTTTGTAGGTCGCCGTGGTGGTAGGGCCGCTCGTCTGTGTTGGAAATATTTTGGGTCATATCGTCCATTTAAGTTTGGAAGTTGCTCCTGTCAACTTTTTCTTGGATAAATGTTGACATTGTCCACTCTAACCCTTAAGTGGGCGTTGTCAACATCGGGCGATGGCCCGCAGTAGCATCAGATTGGAGACCGCGGTGAAGAACGCCGGCTCTCGTTTGGTCGCAAACCCTACCGGAGCAAAAAATGCAGTCCTTTCGATTGCTGGGAATTGGTCTCGCCTGCGCACTTCTGGCTGCCTGCGAAGACAAAGCTGAAGTGGCGCCGCCGCCGCAGCAGGTTCGTGTCGTTGCGGCGTCGGCGGCTCAGTATCAACCGGGTGCGGAAGTCACCGGCGAGGTGAAGGCCAGGGTCCAGACCGAACTCTCGTTTCGCATCAGCGGTCGCATTCTCGAGAGAACGGTCGACGTCGGATCGCGCGTCCACGCCGGCGATGTCCTTGCCCGGCTCAACGACACGGAACAACAGGCGGACGTCAGCGTCGCCCGCGCCGCGCTGGAGTCGGCGCAGGCTGTCGTTGCGCAAAAGACGCTGGCTTTCGATCGGTCGACATCGCTCCTGCAGTCGCAGGCGGTTCCGCGGGCGATCTTTGACGATGCGCAGAAGGAGTTGCTGAGCGCGCAGGCTTCCCTTGAGGCCGCCGAGGCCGGGCTTGCGACGGCCGAGGACGCGCTGTCCTACACAGAGTTGAAGGCTGCCGCGGACGGCATCATCACGGCGCGCGGCGTCGAAGCCGGGCAGGTGGTGTCAGCGGCGCAGTCGGCCTTCACGCTTGCCCATGACGGCCCGAGAGACGCGGTGTTCGACGTCTTCGAGGCTTTCTTCCTGGATGGCCGGCCGTTGAACGACGTCGAGGTCGCATCGGTGTCGAACCCCTCGCGCGACGTCCATGCCGACATACGCGAGGTCTCGCCTGTCATAGATGCGAAGGCAGGCACGATCCGGATCAAGGCGGGGCTCCAGGAGGGCACGCCATGGCCGCTGGGAACGCCTGTGGTCGGCAAGCTGCGGGCCTCGCCGCGCGACGGAATCGTGCTGCCCTACACCGCGATCGCATCAGCCGGAGGCGAACCCGCCGTGTGGCTCGTCAACACCCAAAACCATTCCGTTTCTCTCCGCAAGATATCGGTCGGCCGATACCGCCAGAGCGATTTCGTCGTGACCAGCGGCGTCGCCGCACAAGACCTGATCGTCACCGAAGGCGGAAAGTTCCTCGAGGAAGGCCGGGCAGTCGCCTGGGAAGGCAAGTAAGATGACCCTCGTGCGCATATGCACCTCTCTTCCGCTTCTTCTGTCAGCCTCGCTGCTTGTCGGCTGCAACCAAAGCTCGGTCGCAGGAGAGCAGGCGAACCCGCGCCCTGTCAAAGTCGTCATAGCTGCGGCTGAACAGGACAAAGTGCCAAGCTTGCCCGGCGTCGTGCGAGCCCGCATTGAGACCGATCTGGCGTTTCGGACGCTTGGACGGATGGTGTCTCGCAAGGTCGATGTTGGCGACCTGGTGCACAAGGGCGATGTCCTTGCCGAGATCGATCCTCTCAGTCTGCAGCTCGCTGTCAAAAGCGCGGAGGCCGATCTCCGCAACGCTCAGGCGCAGTTGGAGAACGCCGCGACGACGGAAATGCGCAAGCGAAGGCTTCTCCAGAGCAACGCAGCGAGCATTGCCGATCACGATCTTGCCGAACAGCGGCTCAAGTCGGCGACCGCCAATGCTTCGAAAGCAACGGCCAGCCTTGCCAAGGCGCACGAGCAGCTAGGCTACGCCGAGCTGAGGGCCGAGTTCGATGGCGTCGTGACCGCCACATCCGCAGAAATGGGCCAGACCGTCTCGGCCGGCCAGCCGGTCTTGAAACTGGCACGCCTTGAGCAGCGTGACGTGCTCGTCGACGTTCCCCAGGCGCAGTTCAGTAAGATTCGCCTGGACGACCGCTTCAGCGTCGCCCTCCAGCTCGACAGCAGGATTCAGGCCATTGGCGTGGTCCGCGAGATCGCGCCTCAGGCCGATCCCAACACCCGCACCTATCGGCTGAAGATCGCTATCGATCAGGCGCCGGACATCTTCCGCCTCGGCGCCGTGGTCACCGCGACGCCGCTTGTCGGAGAAAGGAAGCGGGCGATCGCGCTGCCGCTCTCCGCCATCCGCCATGTAGGCGGTGCCAGCCAAGTGTGGGTGGTGGATCGCTCGACGGCCCAGGTCGCCCTGAGGGCGGTCGAGCTCGAGGGCCCGGCGTCCGACGCCCGTTCCGTCCTGGTTCGATCGGGTTTGCTGGAGGGAGAGGAGGTCGTCGTCGCCGGAGTCGATGAACTTGCCGATGGACAGAAGGTAAAACTCGGACAGGAGCCACGCCCGTGAATAAATTCAATCTCTCTGACTGGGCGCTCGAGCATCGTTCTCTCGTCTGGTATTTCATGATCATGTTCGCAGTGGCGGGCGCCTTTGCCTATCTCGGACTCGGCCGCGAAGAAGACCCGTCCTTCACGATCAAGACGATGGTGATCCAGGCCCAATGGCCCGGCGCTTCGGCCGCGGAAGTGACGCAGCAGGTTACCGATCGCATCGAAAAGAAGCTGCAGGAACTCGACAATCTCGAACACACACGCAGCATCACCACCGCCGGTCAGACGATCGTCTTCGTCGACCTGCTGCCGGACACGAACGCGCGGGACGTAAAGCCCACCTGGTCGCGCGTCCGCAACCTGATCGACGACATCAAGCATCAATTCCCCCAAGGCGTGGTCGGACCCTTTTTCGACGACCAGTTCGGCGATGTCTACGGCAATATCTTTGCCATCTCGGGCGACAACGGACTCACCCAGAGGGAATTGCGCGATTTCGCGGAGAATGCCCGAACGCAGATCCTCAAGATCCCCGACGTCGGCAAGGTCGACATCGTCGGCGCGCAGGATGAGGTGATCTACCTCGAATTCTCCACCCGCAAGATCGCCGCTCTCGGCATCGACCGCTCCGCCATTATTGCCACGCTGCAGGCGCAAAACGCCGTCACCCAGTCCGGCTTTGTCGAAACCGGGCCGGAGCGGGTCGCTTTGCGGGTCGGCGGGCGGTTCATCTCCGAAGACACCTTGCGTGGGATCAATCTTCGGGTCAACGACCGCTTCTTCCCGCTGATGGACGTCGCCACGATCACCCGCGGCTACGTCGATCCGCCGACGTCGCTTTTCCGCTTCAACGGAAAGCCAGCCATTGCGCTCGCGATCGGCATGAAGACGGGCGGCAACCTGCTTGCCTTCGGCGAAGCGCTTGACAAGACAATGACCAGGATCATTCAGAACCTTCCGGTCGGCGTCTCCGTCGAGCAGGTGTCCGACCAACCGAAGGTGGTCGATGAGGCCGTGGGGGGCTTCACAAAGGCTCTGTTCGAGGCGGTCGCGATCGTTCTCGCGATCAGCTTCGTCAGCCTCGGGATGAGGGCCGGCCTGGTGGTGGCGATCGCTATCCCGTTGGTTCTCGCCATCACTTTCCTGGTGATGCTCTACACCGGCATCTCGCTGCAGCGCATCTCGCTCGGAGCGCTGATCATCGCGCTCGGCCTCCTCGTCGACGACGCCATGATCGCCGTCGAGATGATGGTCGCGCGGCTGGAAGCGGGTGACACTCTCAGGAATGCCGCCACCTACGTCTACACATCGACGGCCTTCCCGATGCTGACCGGCACGCTGGTCACTGTCGCGGGCTTCATCCCCGTCGCCTTCAACAAAAGCAACGCCGGCGAGTTCACCTTCACCCTGTTTGTCGTCATTGCCGTGTCGCTCGTCGTTTCGTGGGTGGTGGCAGTCTTGTTCACGCCGCTGATCGGTGTGACCATCCTGCCGAAGACGATGAAGAAACACGCCGAGCACAAGGGCCGGTTTGCGAAGGCGTTTTCGAGCCTGCTGCAGTTCTGCCTGCGCTGGCGCTGGATGACGATCATCGCAACAGTGCTCCTCTTCGCTGGATCGATCATCGGCCTGTCGATGGTGCAGCAGCAGTTTTTCCCGAGCTCCGACCGTCCCGAACTGATCGTCGACTGGAACCTGCCGCAGAACAGTTCGATCGCCGAAACGAGCCGCCAGATGGCCCAGTTCGAGCATGAGATGCTGACCGGCAACCCTGGCGTCGAACATTGGTCGACATATGTTGGGAGGGGTGCGCCGCGCTTCGTCCTATCCTTCGACGTGCAGCCGGCTGACGTTTCCATCGGCCAGACAATCATCGTCACCAAGGGGCTCGACGTTCGCAACAAGCTGAAACGGCAGATGGAGACCTACCTTCAGAAGACTTTTCCGGGAACGGACGCCTACGTGAAGCTTCTGGACATCGGCCCTCCGGTTGGCAAGCCGATCCAGTACCGTGTGTCCGGCGAAAATCTGCAGACGGTGCGCGACCTCGCACAGAAGCTGGGCTCGATCGTCGGCACCTATCCATCCCTCAGGAACATTGCCTTCGACTGGAACGAGCCGGCCCGTGTCGTGAAGATAGACGTGCTGCAGGACAAGGCCAGACAGCTTGGCGTCTCCTCCCAGGACATCGCGATGGCGCTCAACACCGTCGTACAAGGGAACGCTGTGACGCAGGTCCGGGACGACATCTATCTGGTCGATGTCGTCGGCCGTGCGGCGGAAAAGGAGCGCGGCTCGATCGACACCCTGCTTGATCTGCAACTGCAGAGCAGCAATGGCCAATCCATCCCGCTGTCATCGGTCGCGACCTTCCACTACGAGCTCGAACAGCCGACGATCTGGCGCCGCGACAGAGTACCGACCATCACGATCAAGGCCGGGATCGGCGATGCGACGCAACCGGCAACCGTCGTGACGGCGCTCTCCGACAAGGTTTCGGCCTTCGAAAAGACGCTGCCGGTCGGGTATTCCGTCAAGGTCGGCGGCGAGGTCGAGGAAAGCGCCAAGTCGCAGGGTCCGATCGCAAAGGTGGCTCCGGCCATGTTCGTCATCATGGCGACGCTGCTGATGATCCAGCTTCAGAGCTTCCACAGGCTGTTTCTGGTCTTCTCGGTGGCGCCGCTGGCACTCATCGGCGTCGTCGTGGCGCTGCTCGCCAGCAATTCGCCCCTCGGGTTCGTCGCTCTCCTGGGCGTGCTGGCGCTGGTCGGCATCCTCATTCGCAACTCCGTGATCCTGATCGTGCAAATCGAGGAACTGCGGGCCGAGGGAATGTCGGCATGGAAGGCGGTGGTGGAGGCGACCGAACACCGCATGCGGCCGATCATGCTCACTGCCGCGGCCGCGACGCTGGCCCTGACCCCGATCTCGCACGAGATTTTCTGGGGTCCCATGGCCTATGCGATGATGGGCGGCATCGTCGTCGGCACGGCGCTCACCCTTCTCTTCCTGCCGGCCCTCTACGTCGCCTGGTTCCGGATTCCTCGTGAAGTCGAGCAGTACTGAGATGACAAGATCGCTCCCGCACCCTGGGCGCGTTGCGAAGGGATATCGCCTCGCTGCGACGATCGCGACCGCTCGTTGCCCGTGCAAGACCGTCCCAATCCTTTTGGCCTGTCTCTTATCACATCGGGTTGCGCCAACCGGGCGCAGGACGTCCTTCGGCCTCTCGCGGTCGCCCCGACCGGCACAAGCCGGGTAACCATGCTGGTCGCCACGACGCGCAAGAGTTCGGAGGATCCTGGCAAGCTCTATTCGGGTGACCGCGGAACGGCGATCTCGCTTAACAGCGTCGACGTGTCCATCCCGCCCGACCGGAACCGCAAGATCGGAGAGGTGCAGTGGCCGTCCCGCATGCCGCCCAACCCGGAAAAGGAGTTCGCGGTCGCTGAGGTCGCCAAGGTGGAATCCGAAGGCAAGGCCCTGGACTGGTACCGAAGAAACCGAAACAAGAGGCACCAGGTCATCATCTTCGTTCATGGATTCAACAACACCTATGCCGACGCGGTCTTCCGCTTCGCCCAGATCGTCCATGACTCAGGAACCGACGCCGCGCCGATCCTCTTCACCTGGCCGTCCAGGGGGCGTGTCTTCGACTACCTCTATGACAAGGAGAGCGCCAACTATTCGCGTCGGGCTCTGGAAGATCTGATCCTCCAGGCTGTGAAAAGTCCCGACGTCTCCGATGTGACGATCCTCGCTCACTCCATGGGCGGCTGGCTTGCGGCAGAGGCCCTGCGCGGTGTAGCCATGCGCGAGAAATCGATCCCGGCGAAGGTCAAGAACGTCATTCTCGCATCGCCGGACATCGACATCGACGTGTTTCGCCGGCAGTTCACCGAGATGGGGCCGAAGCGGCCGCACTTTGCGATCCTGACATCGACACGCGACAAAGCGCTGGAGGTCTCCGGCTGGCTTTCGGGGGGCGTCAACCGCCTGGGCGGATCCGATCTCAGACCCTACGCGCCTCTTCTCGACGATCTCGGCGTTTCGGTCATCGACACCAGCGCCATCGCGACGAACGATCCGCTTGGCCACAATGCCTTCGCCGACAGTCCCGAGATCGTGCGCCTGCTCGGGCGGCGGCTGGCCGGGCAAAGCCTGGACGGCGCAAAGGCAAGCGTTGCGGACCAGATCGGGGTGACTGCAGCCAATTTCGCCGGCTCGGCGGCGCGTCTTGCCGTTGCAGCGCCAGTCGCGGTCATTAGCCCGGAAGCGCGAGAAATGCTGAAGCGGGAGCTTTTGTCGGACGGCGGAACGATCAAGGACGGGCAAATTTCGTACTGACCGTCAGACCTTGGACCAGAAGGTTCTGGAGCCCCTCAAGGACTCGAGAGGGATTGGCAAATGGAACTTGGCACCACTGTAAGAAGCCAGCCGCGAGCTGGTATGTCCGCGATAGTCGAAGCCGGCACCGCGGCGTGCCGGCTGTACGGGCCATCGAAAACGAACGTCGCCGATATTGCCAAACTGCTCGGGAAGTCGCCGACAAGCGTGTACAAAGTCTTTCCCTCCAAGGCTTCGATATGGGATGCCATTGCCGGAAATTTCTTCGAAAGCAATCTCTGCCTTACCGCCTCCGACGATCGCGGATTGGTCAGTGCAGCGGACCGGGCGCGTCCCATCGATAACGGAGCGTGTCACCGTTCTGTGCAGCAATGTTGATCTCCAATTTCTGCGGCTTCTTATCGTCCACGACTTGCTCCTCGAGATTTAACCGGCAGCAATCGGAAGATCACGGGAGATATGGGACTTCTGCGGCTCTGTCATCGGCTCATCGCCGCCGGCCGGAGGACTGCTAGACAGTGCACATCGACGGTGCTGGCGGCTTTGTCGGAGCGCCGGGTTCTCAGGAGCCCTCGTCGGGAATGTTGAGGATTTCTCCGCAGGCTTTGCAGTGAACCGCGTCCCCATCGTGCCGCTGCAGGCCGCATCTGTGGCATGGAAAGGTGACCTTGTGTGGTCGAACTATCGCCTGCGCTAGCCTGACAAACAGCGAAATGCCGACAATCATCGTGACAACGGAGGTCAGCTTGCCGAGCGTTCCGGGAAGGGTGATGTCGCCGAAGCCAGTCGTGGTCACCGTCGCGACCGTGAAGTACAGAGCGTCCACGAACCCTTCGCTCCCCTCGCTGTTGTAGAAGAACGAGGTGTAGACGAAGCCGGTAATCAAGAAGAGGAAGACGACGAAGTTGATCACTGCCCGCACCACGTCGAGGAAGTCGTCATAGCCCATCATCCGAAGTCCTTCCTTTAGAAGCGGGCTTCGCCCAATCGCCCACAGCCGCATCACCCTCAGGAAGGCAAAGTTGAAGAGGACGTCCGGGAACAGAAGGGTAGACAGGACAACGATGTCGATCCAGGTCATCGGGCGCAGGATCCATGCGCGGAAAGACGGCGCGGCGATCGCGCGGGCCACCAACTCGGCAGCGATCCAAATGGCGATCATATAGTCGATGACGAGGTAGGTCGGGCCCGTACGAAGGTAGGGCCCGAGTACGAAGAAGACGAGGATGGCGACATCAACAATGGCGAATATGGCTTGCAGGAGGATCGCATCCTTTTCCTGTGCTCTTTCGAGCCGCCGCAGTCCCCGCAGAAATCTCTTGCGATGCGAGCCATCCATGGTTCGGAAGATGTCCATGCTGCAGAAAATAGCTCATCCGTCTCGTGCATCAAGACGTAGGCATTTCGAATGCCCACCGATACCGCCGGTCACAGAACGGCAACTTTTTGTTGATCTCTGAGGATGGCGCGCTCGGGACACCGTTCGGGAGTGAATGTCGATCGTCGGCGAACGTTCTGGCCGTGTTCCGTTTCGGCCCCCCTTGGCGATGACGAGCCATTTCGAGGTCTGAGATTTCGAAGTTCGGTATCCGGGTGCGCCCGGTCCGATGCCAAGCTGGGATGGCACCCAGATCCATTGCCCGCCATTATGAACATCGAAGGCGGGACTGTCAGCTTCTGGCAATCAGTCCTTCCGTAGCGCAGGGAGTTGTTCGATAGTGGATGCCAGGTGTAAGAGGAATGCCTGTGCCACGACGGACTTTTCGGTGTTCCGGTTATGGAGCGCAAGCGTGCTCACCTCGATCGCCGGATCCAGCGGCCGGGCGACCAAGCCGGGCAGCTCGAGCGATGAAAGCAGAAGTGGTTCCACGACAGCTATCCCACCGCCGAAGCGCGCGAGCATCATTCCTGAGAGCGAGATACTGACCTGCGCCGCGAAAACCGGAGATACGTTCGCTTCACTGAAGGCGAGGTCGACGAACGTCCGCATCGGCGACTGGTTGAGATAGGTGATGACTCGCTCGTGACGGAGTTCGACGACCTTGATCGAGTCCTGGCGGGCCAGCCGGTGCCCCTGCGGAAGAACGCATCCGATGCTGGAGCGGAATAGCGTCTTCGTCGAAACCTCCGGATGGGTGACGGGACCATACGCGATCCCGAGATCGACCTCCCGATTGACGACCTTGTCGACGACGATTGGCGATGCGACGGCATAGAGGGAAATCTTGATATCCGGACGGGCTTGCATGAACGTAGCGACCGCGCGGGCGATTACGCCATTGGCTTCCGGGAAGCAGGCGGCGATCGATAGCGTACCTTGTAGGCCTCCGCGCAGGTCTTGTCCCAGACGTTCTACCGCCCTGATGCGTTCGAAGATTTCGGCGACGTCGGGGAAGAGCGTCAGGGCCTCGGGAGTGGGTTCAAGCCGCGATCCTTTCCTGACGAACAGGCGCATCTGAAGTTGCTGCTCGCAGTGTTTTAGCACTGTGCTCACCGCCGGCTGCGTGACATTGAGCTTCCGCGCGGCCCCCGTCACAGAGCCAGTGCTCATGATCGCGTGAAACACCTCCAACTGTCTTAGATTCATCCTGCCCTCGTACCTTCAACGGCGGCCCTACGCGGTCCTTTTCACCACGGCTGCAAGCCCACCCGTATCTCGGCAGTATAAATACAGTTTATGCTTTTCGCACAATTGATGATTGGACAGTTATGCTTTTTCCGCGAATTTTAGCCCGTCATGGAGAAATGACGTGTCTCAACAGTATAAAGATTTGCACGACTCGGAACTGAACGAACGCCTGTCGAGTGCCGAATGCCCGGCTCCAGACGGAAAGTGTAAGGAATTCCGGCTGCCGGCGGGATCGTGGGACTGTCACGTCCACGTCTTCGAACAGTTTTCTGAGTTTCCATTTGCCAAGGACCGCACCTTCACGCCCGGCGAGGCCTCGCTTGCGTCGTTGCGCGCGTTCCGCAAAAGCCTTGGCCTTGCACACAGCGTCCTGGTTCAGGCAAGTGTCTACGGCAGCGATAACCGTCTCCTGTGCAACGTATTAGAGCGTGAGCAAGGCGAAAGCCGCGGTGTCGCGGTGATCGATCCGTCGTATAGCTACGGCCGGTTGAAGGAGATGCATGCGCTGGGCGTCCGAGCGGTTCGCCTCAATCTCGAGACGTTCGGCCTTGCCGATCCGAGACGGGCTACGATGCAGCTCTCGTCGATGGCGGAACAGGTGGCACCTCTCGGATGGCACATACAGATCTACTCTCGTGCCGAAGTTCTGGTCTCGCTCGCGGGCGCAATGGTCAGGCTGCCCTGTCCAGTCGTCATCGATCACTTCGGTGGGATCGACGCAGCTCAGGGGCTTGGCCAATTCGGCTTCCTGGCGATGCTGGAGGCGCTCGGAAGTGGAAATGTCTGGTTGAAGCTGAGTGCGCCGTCCCGCGTAAGCAAAACCGCTGAGCACGGCGACCTGGAACTATTTGTCGCGCGCCTGACCGAGGCGCGTCCGGACAGAATGATATGGGGATCGGACTGGCCACACACAGGGGGCTATTCCAATTCGGAGCGGACCCCAGACCTGATCGAGCCCTTCAAGAAGATAGACGATAGCCGCAACGCCCGCACGCTCGCGGGCTGGCTCGACGCTGAGCGAAGGCAGGCGCTCTTTGTCGACAATCCGGCGAAGCTCTACGCATAGACCGACCAAGCTAGCCGGAACAACACGACATCAGAACTGATTCCCATGGAGGAGAGCATCGTGCGAGCAGCACACCAAACAGGAAATACATTGGAGGTTTCGAGCGGGCGCGAGGCTCTTGAGCTGAGCACGATGCGGCAGGTCACGTGGAGGATCCTGCCATATCTAATGATCTGCTACCTCGTATCCTACATCGACCGCGTCAACATCGGCTTCGCCGCCCTGCAGATGCGGTCTGAAATGGATCTTGGCAACGACGTCTTCGGGACCGGGGCCAGCCTCTTTCTCGTTACCTACTGCATCTTCTCAGTTCCGGCCAACCTCGCGCTCCAGAAGTTCGGCGCGCGCCGCTGGATCGGCACCATGATGGTCGTCTGGGTCGCGGTTTCGATCGGCATGGTCATGATTGACGGACGCTGGTCGTTCTACGCCTTCCGCCTCCTCTTAGGCGCTGCGGAAGCAGGTTTCCTGCCCGGCGTTATCTTTTATATCTCGCGCTGGTTTCCGAAGGCCTATCGTGGCCAGGTCTCGGCACTGTTCCTTGTTGCGATTCCTGCATCGAGCGCCATCGGCTCACCCATCTCGGCCTCGCTCCTGCAATTGCATGGCGGCCTCGGCCTGAGCGGCTGGCAGTGGATGTTCCTGCTCGAAGGCCTCCCCGCGGTTCTTCTGGGGGTGGGCTTCGTCCTGTTCATGAACAACGAGCCGGAGGACGCACGCTGGCTGAGCCGCGACAGCCGGCAGTGGCTGCAGCATTCGTTGGAAGCGGAACGGTCCCAGATCGCGGAACTGAGCGGCGCCAAGAAGGCCAGCGTGTGGACGGCTCTCTGCAATCCTGCAGTGATCGCGCTCTCGCTCATCTATGCAGGCGTCATATCCGTGGGCATCTGCCTGTCCCTTTGGCAGCCGATCATCATCAAGTCCTATGGCCTGACGGACTTCCAGACCGGACTGATCAACTCGATCCCGTTCTGCATCGCAACTGTCGCGATGATCTGGTGGGGGCGCAGCTCCGACCGCCACAATGACAGGACCTGGCACACTTTCTGGCCGTTGGCCCTGTCGGGCGCCGCTCTCCTGGCGGCGATGGTCTTCCATTCGCTGCCGGCCGTCGTCGTCATCCTCACCCTTGCACTGATCGGCACCTACGCCGCCAAGGGACCGTTCTGGGCGATGGTCACGCAGTGGTGCCCGGAGAACATCTCCGCGGTTGGCATCGCAGTCGTCAGTGCGGTCGGCAGCATTGCGGCGGCCCTCAGCACCTACCTCCTTGGAGAGATCCAGAAGGCGACCGGCAGCTTTTCCCTGGCTCTACTGCCGCTGATAGCGCTGGCCGTGGTCGCGTCTGTCGTCCTTCTCGTTGCCGGCCTACGAAGACGCGCGCTCGAGAAGGTGTGATCGCACCTTAGCGACCATCACCAGACCGCTGCCGCGTCTGAGGGCGCGGCGGCCCAACAGGCCGGCCGGAGGGGCGGCCCTACCGACCAACCACTAAATGCGGATAGGAAAAGCTGTGACTTTCGCCCTCGAACTTGCCCGCCTGATCCACGAACGACACACCGGAGAAATGACGTCCGAGGCGATTGCCAACGCGAAGACCGTGATTCTCGATACGATCGGATGCGCTCTGGCGGGCGCGGACGAACCGGTCGTCAGGACGCTTCTCGCCACGCCAGGCCTCACCAGCCGCGGCACGATCTCCCTGTACGGAAGAACCGAAAAGCTCGACCTGCTCTCGGCAGCACTGGTCAACGGCGCGTCGGCCCATGCTCTGGACTTCGACGACGTCAACATTGCCATGGGCGGCCACCCGACCGCGCCGGTCCTTGCCGCCCTTCAGGCCCTTGCCGAGAGCAGGGGAGGGAACGGGCGCGACTTCCTCCTCGCATTCCTGACCGGGTTCGAAACCGAGACGCGGATCGCCCGAGCCGTCAACTTCCATCACTACGACAAGGGGTGGCATCCCACGGCGACGCTTGGTGTATTCGGCGCTGCGGCTGCATGCGCGAAGTATCTCGGCCTTACCGTCGAGCAGACGGCGACGGCGTTGGCGCTCTCAGTGTCGCTGTCCAGCGGAGTGAAGGCGAACTTCGGCACAATGACGAAGCCCTTCCATGTCGGCCACGCGGCGAGACATGGGTTGATGGCGGCCTTGATGGCCCGAGAAGGCTTCACCGCAAGCATGGAGGCCTTCGAACACAAGCAGGGTTTTTTCAACGTCTACAATGGGAAGGGCAACTTCGATCCGAAACATGCCCTGTCGAACTGGGCAGCCCCTTGGGACATCGTCGATCCGGGCATCGGCATCAAGCTGTATCCGTGCTGCGACAGCACCCACAGCAGCATCGATGCGATCCTGATGCTCATGCGTGAACATGGATTCAAAACTGGCGACATTGCGGGCATGGAGACGCTGATCCATCCCCTTAGGCTGACGCATGTCGACCGCCCTGAACTGCGCACCGCCCTCGACGCTAAGTTTAGCGTGCAATACTGCCTCGCGCGCGCTGCGATCGACGGAGCGATCACGTTCGAAAGTTTCGAACCTGAAGCGTACCAAGCAGCCGATGCAAAGAAACTGATGGCGGGGGTCGTCGCAAGGCCGCATCCCGACCTTTCGCAGGCGACGGACGGAAACTATTTGACGGAATTGACCGTCAGCTTGAAGGACGGCCGCAGCTTCCGTTTGCAGCGCGACCGGCCGTTCGGACGGACGAAGGACGATCCTGCCCCGCCGGAGCTTATCACGAGAAAGTTTGAAGGCTGTGCGGCGAAGGTGCTGCCATTTGAACAGGCGGTTGCCTTGAACGAGGCGGTCTCTTCGCTCGACGCTGCCGACAATCTCCACGATCTGACAAATCTTTGGGTTCCGACAGAAAATGGTCGTTTCAGAAAGACCGGCTAACGGATCGATGACCGGACCGAGGCTGATATACAGTGCCTTGTCCCCTCTTCAAAACCCGTGGTTGCCTATCAGCAACCTGAACAAGGCCAACCGATGTCGGGTTATCGCTATAAGGTCTCCCTGCCAAACATCTAGGCGCATTGTGGGATGGCGGCAGGGGTACTTAAGTTAAGTTCGGCTCAGCGTCAGGAGCCATGAGTGGTCAGGAGATCAAGCGGCACCCATGACCAAACGGCGTGGATCGACCGTGTCGAAGGAACCCCGAGCCATCCCAGCACCCGACTAAGCCTGCAATCCCCGGTACGGGCCCCTTCGACGAGTTCGACGGTCCCTTCCAGATCGGCTCCCAGATGTCGCAGAACCTGCCGCGTGACCGAGGGTATGGCCAACCATGGTCCTACTTTAGGGTAGACCGGGGCCACGCCTGATCACTTGGTAGCCCAAGGGTGTCCGAGAGTGCAGGCCACCCTATCAGGGAGCCCAGACTAGGGTCGACCATAACTCCCCCGGCTGGTCGACCCTAGACACCAGAGTCCCACCCGATGGGCTTGGCAACCTATTCATTCATACGATGAAATCAGAGTCAACCTCAGATCATCATCCTAGTGCCGGATACCCCCGCGATCGGCCGTTGTGAGTGGCAGGAGTCGGACGGGCCGCCGGACGGGTTTGACCGGACAGAACGCGACGTTGCCTCGAGGACTTGACTGGCGCGGGATCGGCAACCTCGACATGGGCTTCGCTCGCCGCGCTGAGAAAGGCAGACCTGACTGCTTTCGGCGCGATTTCATCGTTAAAGCACGTAACGATGGCCAGTCGTAGAGCACGCTGCGCCGGGCCGTCGATCAATGGCCAGCGATCGTCGAGGATGGTCTTGGCGACATCCGTCACCGTGGAGATTGTTTGTTTCCAAGCTCCTAGCTTCACTGATACCGGAGGAAAGCTCCGACGGTTCACTCGTCTGATAAGTCGTCTTCCATGTCGACCCGGATGCTTGAATGAGCGTCGCGCTGGAGACGCCAGAACGTCCTTCTCGAAGATCCAGACCTTGCCGTTCTGATCTTCACCGCGCTGGATCGCGGCCGCAGCCATGTCCCGATAATACCGAGCATATCGCGCGAGCCGCTTAAGTGATGCATCCGGCGGATTGGCGGTTGCTTTCATAGCCTCTTCGGTGACGACGACGATCCAGACGGTCTTGCCATCGGTCACAGCAAGATGGCCGTTTTCGCCAAAGATGATTGGAGCAGGCTTGCAGAGTTCCAATTCGATCAGAGAAGTGTCGGTCATCTACGCTGCTCCCTTCTGCTTTTCAGATTGGCTTCGACGCTCTTGCGTAGGGCGTCCATGATGTTGACCACGTTCGATGCTGGAGGGGTCTCGTCCTTCTTGCCCTTCGTCGCCCTCTTGGGCCTGAGAGCCTTCCTCTTCTGTTCGATGATCGCCAGCAGGCTTTCCTGGATAGGATCGCTCACCATCGTCGGCGACCACGTCTTGGTCTTCTGCTTGATGAGCTGCTGCACCAGCGGCGCCAGCTCCGGATCGGACTTCTCGTCGATATCCTCGAAGTAGGATTCCTCCGGACGGACTTCGTTGCCAAACCTGAGGGTCCAGAGAACGATGCCTTCGCCACGAGGTTCGAGAACCACCGCGCGTTCCCGGCGGCCCACGACCAGCTTCGAGACGCCGACGACCTTGTCGGCAGCCATGGCATCTCGAATAACCGCGAACGCCTCCTGACCGACCGGGTCATCCGGCATCAGGTAGTGGGGCTTCTCGAGGTAGACCCATTCGATGCTCTCCGCCGGCACGAACGTACCGATGTCGATCGTCTTGACGGTGTCCAGCGCGACGGCGTCGAGGTCGTCGTCCGTTAGGATGACGTAGTCGTTTTCGCCGCGGGCATAGCCCTTGGCTTCATTCTCTTCCTTCACGCGCTTGCCAGTGATGGAGTCGACGTACTGGGAAATCACCCTGTTGCCGGTCTCTTTGTTGAGCGTATGGAAACGGACCTTTTCGCTCTCGCTTGTCGCCGGAGTCATCGCCACGGGACATGTGACGAGCGACAGTTTGAGATACCCTTTCCAATATGGGCGCGGTGCCATGGTCTACCTCCTCAGCTCGCCTTGCGGCGAGGCGTGGCGGCCGTCGCGGACTTGGGCGATACTCGGCTAGCTTTCTCGCGGCCCAATCCTGCATTGGCGTTCGCGGCCGCGCGCTTCGGCTTGTCGGTGCCGCCACCCAGCATCCCGGCGCTCTCGCGGAGAGCCTTGAGCAGGTCCTTCGGTTCGGAGACCTTGACTGGCTTCTTCTTCGGAAGAGCCCTGCCTTCGATCTTCGCCTTCACCAGCTCGGCGACGGCCAGCTCGTAGCGGTCCTCGAATTCGGCCGGATTGAACTTGCCCTTCTTGGTGCCGATGATGTGCTTGGCGAGATCGAGCATCTCGCCCTTTATCTTTATCTTCGGCATCTCCTCGAAAGCCTTTGCCGACGAGCGCACTTCGTAATCGAAGTTCAGCGTCGTCGCGATGAGCCCCTTGCCGTGGGGCTGAACGAGGACGGTGCGTATGCGTCGGAAGAGGACCGTGCGGGCGATGGCGGCAACCTTCGCCTTTTTCATGCCGTCCCGGAGCGCAGTGAAGGCGTCCGCACCGATCCTGTCCGGTGTAAGGTAGTAAGGCTTGTCGAAGTAGACGTCGTCGACTTCGGCGCAAGGAATGAACGCATCGACCTCGAGTGTCTTGTTGCTCTCCGGGATCGTAGCGGCGACCTCCTCCGGATCGATCATGATGTACTGACCGTTCTCGATTTCGAAGCCCTTGGTCTGAGCCTCGCGCGGCACCGGATCGTCGGTCTCGCTGTCTACAAAAATTCGGTTCACCCGATTCCCTGTCGCCTTGTTTATGGTGTTGAAGGCAATGCGTTCGGATGTGGATGAAGCCGTATAAAGGGCGACTCCAAATGAAACCTCTCCGAACTTCAGGAAACCTTTCCACTGCGCGCGATACGCTGCCATGCCCGCCCCTCCGACTCACAACCAAAGCGAGTCAACGGCTGGCCAAGTGATTCGTTCCGAATCAAAATCGACTCTAATGTCAATGGTTAGTGGTGGTTATCCACGGATGATTTTGGACAACCGAGGCTGGCGCAAAATAACGAAGCGGTCCGCGGAAGTTGCGATTTCTGTAAGGCGGTGCCGAGCTTGCTCAAGCGGGAGAGATTCTTGCCCCGCCCGATGGACCTGTAGAAACCGCCGCCCCATGTCCGCGTTTAAGGCAGAAAACGAGAACGAATATGGCCGACAACGATCAAGTCCCACTGATTGAGACCATCTCCTTCCCATTCGACCGGATGACAGTCCAGCGCTTCCGGGAGACGTTCCCACGTGCCCGATGGAGCGACTCCCTTAAGGCATGGACGCTGCCCGGCAAGACCGCGCGGCGCCGTCTCGACCGCTGGGTCGCTCGCGAGGCTGACCGCACCGATCCTTATGCCGATCAGAAGGGGCGCGACGCATACGAATGGGAACCGATCCTCAGTCCCTACCTCGACGTCATCGACTCGGGCTTCAGGATTCGCACGCCATACTCACGGACAGTCGTCGACGCGCTGCGGCACGTGCCGTTCGCGCGATGGGACGGCGATCAGAAGGCATGGCTGATTCCTTTCGCGTCCTACGACGAACTTCAGCACCGGTGGGAGACGATCGAGGAAGCAGCGAAGCGGAGCGAGCCGGACGAACGGCGGAAGCGGGCCGAGGCCCGGAAGGGAACCGAGGAGGAAGCCAGGGCGCGACGCCGTTCTTCGGAGCGTCGTCGTCATCGTATTCCCTTGCCATCGGATGACCTTCCGCCGATCCAGCAGCCCGTCGCAACGTCGGCCTATGGAATCGTCGTCGTCACGGAAGTAATGGGCGAGCTCGTCGAACCAGAGACCGTCGCCGAGTTCTATCCAGATGTGGACGAGGAGCACGTCTGGTGCACTTGGCGACCGTCATCGCTGGAGGAACTCGTTCACACATGGCCGGCGAGGACGGCACCCGGAAACTACGAGCGCCTTCGAGGATGGTGGCAGCCGACGCTGGATGAATTGAGGGAAGCAAGATGGTCGGCGAGGGCGATCGAGCGTCGACGTTCCGCCTCTAAGTGAGCCTCCCATCGTCGCCGCAGATGTGGATGTACTGGTAAATAAGCGGAGGAAGAGCAAATGAATGAGATCGACTGGAAGGAAAGGCTTCGTCTAAAGCTCGAGGAGTTCGTCGACGGCTTCGTCGTCGATGGCGCTAAGCATGAAGAGTTGTTCGATGCGATCATCGCCGAGATCGGTCGGCTGAGGATTGCTTACGAGCGCGATCCCGATCCTGCAGATGACGTACCTCGGGTGATCGAGGAGCCTGCGAACGACTGGCCGTTTGCTGACAGGCCGCGAGAGTGACCCGTTGGCTGACTGATGCCGTCGGGGGAACTCACGGGGCAAGAGGCGGGCTTAGAGCCGTAATACCTTTCATGGCGGAAGCATTAAGTCCGCGTCCCTGCCATCATCCCGCCGAACTCTTCCTACATTGAATTTTCCGGCATTATCGAGCAAGTGCCACAAGAGTTTCGTCGTCCGCTAAAGGCTGCAATATTGCCGATGACTGCTTGAGAATGTACTCGGCAGCCGCAACTGGCCGACGCCGCCGTCTCTGCTGGCCAGCGGCATTTAACGACGCCATGCTCCATCGACAGGGAACCCGCGTCTTACCAGGTGCCTGCGTCCTTTCTCTCGCGCAAGTTCAGCCAGCCGGGGTCGGACGACTGACGACACCTCCG
>Ga0209130_1000964_pt1 | contig 22677 bp, 20 predicted proteins | sample AraplaMF_Cvi_mLB_FD_184264 | JGI IMG/M metagenome (GOLD analysis project Ga0209130, IMG submission 184264) | Arabidopsis root microbial communities from the University of North Carolina, USA - plate scrape MF_Cvi_mLB (SPAdes) (version 2) | ecosystem: Host-associated > Plants > Roots > Endosphere...
AAGTGAAGAAGGTCCCGCTGATGCGCGGCAAAAGCGTTTTCAACCTGTTCTTCGAGAATTCCACCCGTACCCGCACCACCTTCGAGATCGCGGCCAAGCGCCTGTCGGCCGACGTGATCAACCTGAACATCGCGGCGTCTTCCGCCAGCAAGGGCGAGTCGCTGCTGGACACCATCGACAACCTGTCGGCCATGCACGCCGACATGTTCGTGGTGCGCCATTCGCAATCGGGCGCACCATACCTGATCGCCAAGCACCTGCAGGACACCAGGCAGAACCACGTGCACGTGGTGAACGCGGGCGACGGCCGCCACGCGCACCCGACGCAAGGCCTGCTGGACATGTACACCATCCGCCACTACAAGAAGGATTTCACCAACCTGCGCGTGGCCATCGTGGGCGACATCCTGCACAGCCGCGTGGCCCGTTCCGACATCCACGCCCTGACCACGCTGGGCGTGCCTGAGATCCGCGCCATCGGCCCGCACACCCTGCTGCCGGGCGGCCTGGAGCAATTGGGCGTGCGCACCTTCACCAATATGGATGAAGGCCTGAAGGACGTGGACGTGATCATCATGCTGCGCCTGCAGAACGAGCGCATGAGCGGGGCGCTGCTGCCGTCCGCCGGCGAGTACTTCCGCGCCTACGGCCTGACGCCGGAGCGCCTGGCGCTGGCCAAGCCGGACGCGATCGTGATGCACCCGGGCCCGATGAACCGCGGCGTCGAGATTGACTCCGCCGTGGCCGACGGCCCGCAAGCGGTGATCCTGTCGCAGGTCACTTTCGGTATCGCTGTCCGCATGGCGGTGATGAGCATCCTGGCAGGCACGCAAGCATAAAAATGAACGTACTTATCCAAAACGGCCGACTGATCGATCCGGCCAACAAGATCGACTCCAAGCAGGACCTGTACATCGTGGACGGCAAGGTGGCCGCTGTCGGCAGCGCGCCGGCCGGCTTCAAGGCCGACCGCACCATCGACGCCGCCGGCAAGGTGGTGGCGCCGGGCCTGGTCGACCTGTCCGCGCGCCTGCGCGAGCCGGGCTTCGAATACAAGGCCACGCTGAAATCGGAAATGCAGGCGGCAGTGCAGGGCGGCGTGACCTCCCTGGTGTGCCCGCCCGACACCGACCCCGTGCTCGACGAGCCGGGCCTGGTGGAAATGCTGAAGCACCGGGCGCGCGGCCTGAACCAGGCCCACGTGCATCCGCTGGGCGCCCTGACCCACGGCCTGAAAGGCGAAGCGCTGACCGAGCTGGTGGAACTGACCGGCGCCGGCTGCATCGGCTTCTCGCAGGCCGAGACCCCGATCAGGGACAGCACCGTGCTGCAGCGCGCGATGCAGTACGCCGCGACCTTCGGCTTCACCATCTGGCTGCGCCCGCAGGACGCCTGGATCGGCCGCGGCGGCGTGGCCCACAGCGGCCCGCTGGCTTCGCGCCTGGGCCTGTCCGGCGTGCCGGTGATGGCCGAGACCATCGCCCTGCACACCATCTTCGAACTGATGCGCTCGACCGGCGCCAAGGTCCACCTGTGCCGCATGTCCTCGGCCGCCGGCCTGGAACTGGTGCGTGCCGCCAAGGCTGAAGGCTTGCCGATCACCTGCGACGTCGGTGCCCACCACGTGCACCTGACCGACGCCGACATCAACTTCTTCGATTCCAACGCCCGCGTCGACCCGCCATTCCGCACCCAGCGCGACCGCGAAGCGATCCGCGCCGGCCTGCTGGACGGCACCATCGACGCTATGTGCTCCGACCACACCCCGTGCGACGACGACGAAAAGCTGCTGCCGTTCGGCGAAGCTTCCCCGGGCGCCACCGGCCTGGAACTGCTGCTGTCGCTGGCCATCAAGTGGGCTGACGACTATGCTGCGGCGCAGGCCAAGGACGATGCGCTGTCGCGCGCCGTGGCCCGCGTCACCAGCGAAGCCGCACGCGTTGCAGGCCTGGCGCAAGCCGGCCAGCTGGGCGTGGGCAGCGTGGCCGACGTCGTGGTGTTCGATCCGGCCGCGCGCTGGACCGTCACCGGCGGCGCGCTGGCCAGCCAGGGCAAGCACACGCCTTTCCTCGGCTACGAGCTGGCCGGCCAGGTCGAGGCGACCATCGTAGCGGGGCACGTGGCGTATGAACGCAACGCCAGCTAATCCACCGGCCAGGCGCAATCTCGACTGGCGCCTGGTGCTGCGCATCGGCCGCATGGTGCTGCACCTGCTGGCCGGCATGGCCACCTGCGCCTTCGTCTTTCCCTTCATCGGGACGGAGAAACGCAACGGCCATATCCGCCGCTGGTCGCGCCAGCTGCTGGCCATCTGCAACGTCAGCGTGCAGATGACGCCGGGCAGTGCCGCTCCGCTGGAACAGGGCATGATCGTCTGTAACCACATCTCGTGGCTGGACATCTTCGTCATCAACGCGCTGTATCCATGCCGCTTCGTCGCCAAGTCGGAAATCCGCGACTGGCCGCTGGCCGGCTGGCTGGTGGCGAAAGCGGGCACGGTGTTCATCGCGCGCGGCAACAAGCGCGAGCTGCGCAATATCTTCAAGGGCCTGGTGCACGCCTTGCAGGAAGGCCAGCGCGTGGCCTTCTTCCCGGAAGGGACGACGGCCGCGCAGGGCACGCTGCTGCCTTTCCATGCCAACCTTTTTGAGGCGGCGGTCGACGGCAAGGTGCTGGTGCAGCCGTTCGCCCTGTCCTATGTTGACCCCGCGGGCCAGCCGCATCCCTCGGTCGACTTCATCGGCGACATGACGTTCGTGCAAAGCGTGATCAATATCCTCGACGGCAAGCCGGTTCGGGCGCGCCTGGCCGTGCTGGAGGCAATGCCGGGCGAGGGTGCCCACCGCCGCGAACTGGCTGCGGCGACCCATGCAGCTATCGGCGACGCGCTGGGCATCGTGCCGGAGGCGGAATCTTTACAGGAGCAATCAGCATGACCAGGATCAGTGTGCTGGCAGCCTGCCTGCTGTTGGCGGCCTGCAGCGGCGACACCTTCACCAATGCCAAGACCCTGCGCACGCAGGCGACGGAAAGCCTGGCGCAAAAGAACTTCGGTATCGCGGCCGACAAGGCCTATGCCGCCACGCTGAAGGCGCCGAAGGAGGCTGAGTCCTACTTCCTGCTGGCGCAAGCCCAGGCCCAGCTAGGCCGCAAGAATGCCGCCATGGCGTCGCTGGAGACGGCGATCGTCAACGGCTTCACGGACGAAGAAGCGATCAAGGGCAGTGCCAACCTGGAACCGCTGCGCAAGTCGGAAGCGTACAGGGAACTGATGGCGGCCACGTTTGCGCCGGCAGCTGCGGCGCCGGCCGAAGGCGAGGCGCCCGCTGCGGCGGAAGGCGCCGGCGAAGCGGGCAAGGCCGACAGCCACCCGCCGGCCCAGTCCCAGGCGCAGGCCTCGGCGCCGCCCGAAGGCACGTCGAAGCACTAAATCGTCCGGTATTCCGGGCAATCCACCTGCAGCAGGCTGCGGTCGTCAAGGCAGACGGCCGACAGCTTGCCGCCCCAGACGCAGCCGCTGTCGAGCGCGATCAGGCGCGGCATGATGCGCAGCCCCAGGGCCGACCAGTGGCCGAAGACCACGGTGACGTCGCTGGTGCGGCGGCCCGGCACGTCGAACCATGGCATCAGGCCGGTCGACGGGTCGGCATGGGCCGATTCCTTCAGCTTGAAATCCATGACCCCTTCGGCGCTGCAGAAGCGCATGCGCGTCAGCGCATTGACGATGCAGCGCAGGCGGGCGGCGCCGGTGAGGGAATCGTCCCAGCGGTCTGGCTGGTTGCCGTACATCTCGCGCAGGAAGCCAGCCCACTCGTCGCCGCGCAGCGCCTGTTCCACTTCGCCCGCCAGCGCCAGGGCCTGCTGCGCCGTCCATTGCGGCAGGACGCCGCCATGCACCAGCAGGTGGCCCAGGCGCATGAGGGCCATCGGACGCAGGCGCAGCCAGTGCAGCAGTGCGTCGCGGTCGGCCGCGGCCAGGATATGCTCGATCGTGTCGGAACTGGATTCGGGGCGGATGCCGTTGGCCACGGCCAGCAGGTGCAGGTCATGGTTGCCCAGCACAGCGTCGATGCGGCCGTCGCTGCCCTGGCTGAGCGCCTGTACATAGCGCAGCGTGGACAGCGAATCGGGGCCGCGGTTGATCAGGTCACCGCAGAACAGGATGGCTGGCGGTTCGTTGCCGGCAGCATGTTCCGTGTCCAGGATCTTTTCGACGAGGGTGACGGTCTCGCCATGGCAACCCTGCAGGTCGCCAACGACATATGTTTTCATCACGATAGGATAACGCATGATCAATGCAGCTGGCGGTGCGCAGGGCCGGGGGCGGCCAGCCGAAAGCGTATCAATTGGTAAGTAAATACCTTAGACGCAACGCTCTTGGCTAGAATTTCCCGTAGGCCCCCTCGCATACGGTACAATCGCCGCTTAGCGCGCGAGCAATCTTTCTTGCTGCGCTGCGACATCGGCGGCTGGCTCACTATACTGATAAGAACTAATGTTTTCCTTCCTCGTGAGCTTTTTCACGTCCGCACTCTTGACCCTGTGGGTCATCAAGGAAGTGCGATTGCATGGACCCGCGCTCGATACCGATTTTGGCGGCGTACAAAAAGTCCATGTGCATCATGTGGCGCGTATTGGCGGATTATCAATCTTTTTGGCGGTTGTGCTGAGCGCCTGCGTTTCGGTCTGGCGCGTGCCGGTCATGACCAGCTGGATGCTCTCGCTGATCCTGTGCGCGATGTTTGCATTCCTCGGCGGCATCGTCGAAGACTATACCGGCAAGGTCAGCGCGCGCCGGCGCCTGCTGCTGACCATGGTTGCTGCCCTGCTGGCCTATTTCCTGATGGACGCGCGTATCGACCGCATCGACTGGATGTTCTCGACCACCCCGCTGCCGTATCTGTGGCTGACGCTGCCGCTGACCATCCTGGCCGTGGCCGGCATTGCCAACGCGGTCAATATCATCGACGGTTTCAACGGGCTGGCCAGCGTGGTGACGATCTGCATGTTGCTGTCGCTCGGTTATGTTGCGCTGCAAGTCAACGACATGTTCGTGCTGGTGGCGGCATTGATGGTGGCCGGTGCGACTGCCGGCTTCCTGATCTGGAATTATCCGGTCGGGCTGATATTCCTCGGCGATGGCGGCGCTTACTTTATCGGCTTTATGCTGGGCGAATTGGCCCTGCTGCTGGTAATGCGTAATCCCCAAGTTTCTACTTGGTATGCTGTATTGCTGTTAATTTATCCCACTGTTGAAACTCTGTTCAGCGTATATCGCCGCTTCTTCATTCGCGGCGCATCGCCAGCCATGCCGGACGGTATTCACCTGCATAGCCTGATTTTCCGGCGCGTGGTGCAGTGGGCAGTGGGCCGCAAGGATGCGCGCGCCCTGGTTCGCCGCAATTCCATGACCTCGCCGTATTTGTGGATGTTTTCGCTGATGGCCGTGATTCCCGCCACGGTATTCTGGCGTTATACCTGGGTCCTGATGCTGTTCTGCCTGTTATTTATTGCGAGTTATGTGTGGCTATATGCGCGCATTGTTCGATTTAAAGCGCCGCGCTGGATGATTCGACATAAGAAAATCCGTTAAGCTGATTTCGTGTATATTCCCAGACATCGAAATTAAATAAAAGGATAGGAAGATGGACCTGTCGAATCTGTCATCTACCGAATTGCGTAACTTGCAGGAGCAGATTAAGCGCGAATTAAAGCAGCGCGAGGGCCTCGATAAGCAAAAGGCACGCGAACAGATTTTCGCGATCGCCCAGCAGGCAGGCGTGCCGCTCAAGGAATTGCTGGTTGGATTCCCTGGCACCCGCAACAAAGGGGGCAAAGTCGAAGCGCGCTATCGCAATCCTGCCAATGCAGCCGAGCAGTGGACTGGCCGCGGCCGTCAACCGAAATGGGTCAAGGACTGGGTTGATGGCGGCAAGTCGATCGACGACCTGCGCATCTGAACCGGTTTCACTATTTTCTTTTTTGTTTCTATGGTTGCTCTCTCTAAATCCATTTTCAAGGCCTACGATATCCGGGGCATTATCGGTAAAACTCTGGACGAAGGCGTGGCGCGTTCGGTCGGCCATGCATTCGGCCTGGCTGCCGCTGCCAAGGGAGAGCGCAGTGTCGTGATCGGCCGTGACGGCCGCCTGTCCGGCCCGGGCCTGATTGCTGCATTGGCGCAGGGCTTGCAGGCCGCCGGCGTCGACGTGATCGACCTGGGCGTGGTGGCGACGCCGATGGTGTATTTCGGCACCCAGGTGCTCGATACCCGTTCCGGCATCATGGTCACCGGCAGCCATAACCCGCCGGACTATAACGGTTTCAAGATGGTGCTGAAGGGCGAGGCCATCCACGGCGAGGCCATCACCGCCCTGTATCACGCCATTGAAGCGGGCTTGCAGCCGGCGGCTGCTGCCGGCAAGTACAGCACTTACGATATCCGCGAGCAGTACCTGCAGCGCATCATCGGCGACGTGAAGATTGCACGCCCGATCAAGATTGCCGTCGATTGCGGCAACGGCGTGGCCGGTGCTTTCGCGGGCGACCTGTATCGCGGCATGGGCTGTGAAGTGGTTGAGCTGTTCTGCGAAGTGGATGGCACCTTCCCGAACCACCACCCGGATCCGGCGCATCCGGAAAACCTGCAAGACCTGGTCAAGGCACTGCAGGATACCGACGCCGAAATCGGCCTGGCTTTCGATGGCGACGGCGACCGCCTCGGCATCGTGACCAAGGATGGCCAGATCATCTACCCGGACCGCCAGCTGATGCTGTTCGCGGAAGACGTCCTGGCGCGCAATCCGGGCGAGCAGATCCTGTACGACGTGAAATGCACGCGCCACCTGGCTGCATACATCGAGAAGGCCGGCGGCAGGCCGCTGATGTGCAAGACCGGCCATTCGCTGGTGAAGGCCAAGCTGAAGGAAACCGGCGCCCCGCTGGGCGGCGAAATGAGCGGCCACGTGTTCTTCAAGGACCGCTGGTACGGCTTCGATGATGGCCTGTATGCCGGCGCGCGCATGCTGGAAATCCTGACCCGCCATGCCGATCCTTCCGCAGTGCTGAACGCGCTGCCCAAGTCGGACAGCACGCCGGAGCTGCAGCTGCAACTGAACGAAGGGGAAAATTACGCCTTGATGGCGAAGCTGGCCGCCGAGGCGAAATTCCCGGGCAATGAGCGCGTCATCGACATCGACGGCCTGCGCGTGGAATATGCCGACGGCTTTGGCCTGGCACGCTCGTCGAACACCACGCCGGTGATCGTGATGCGCTTCGAGGCGGAGTCGCCGGCGGCGCTGGCGCGCATCCAGGGCCAGTTCCGCGATGTGATCCTGGCTGCCAAGCCGGATGCGCAGCTGCCGTTCTAAATGAATATCCTGCTCGTGCGCGTCTCTTCGCTTGGGGACGTGCTGCACAATATGCCCATCGTGGCTGACATCAAGCGCCACTTCCCCGATGCGAACATCGACTGGGTGGTGGAGGAGGGCTATGTCAGCCTGGTGCGCCTGAATCCGATGGTGCGCAATATCCTGCCGTGGGGCCTGCGCCGCTGGCGCAAGAGCCTGGGCAAGAAGGAAACCCGCGCCGAAATTGGCGCCTTCTTCCGCAAGCTGCGCGAAGTGCAGTACGACTATGTGTTCGACACCCAGGGCCTGCTGAAGACCGGCATCATCATGGGCGCGGCACGCGGCAAGAACAAGGTCGGCCTGGCCAATGGCAGCGAAGGCTCGGGCTACGAGGGCATTTCGCGCATCTTCCACAGCAAGAGCATTCCGCTTGACCCGCGCACGCACGCCGTGGCGCGCGGCCGGCTGGTGGCAGGCGCTGCGCTGGGATTCAAGGTCGATTACCCTGCCGATTTCGGCTTGCCTGAAGTGCCGGCCAGCGACGCGCGCCCGGATTGGATGGGCGAGGCGCCATATGCCGTGTTCTTCCACGGTACGGCACGCGACGCCAAGAAATGGGCGCCAGCCAACTGGATTGAGCTGGGCAAGGCGCTGGCGCCGATGCCCGTGCTGCTGCCTTGGGGCTCGGACAAGGAAAAGGCGGAAGCCGAAGCGCTTGCCGCCGGCATGCCGAATGCCCGCGTGCTGCCGAAACTGTCGATGGCCGACGCCGTCATGCTGGCGCGCCGCGCTGCGCTGGCAGTAGGTGTGGATACCGGCCTGACCCATATCGCGGCGGCTTTCTCGCGCCCGGTGGTGGAAATCTACGCCGACTCGCCGCGCTGGAAAACGGAAGGCAACTGGTCGCCGCGCATTATCAACCTTGGCGACAAAGGCGCGCCGCCAGGCGTGCCCGAAGTGCTGGCCGCCGCCCGGAGCCTGCTGTGAGCATGCGACGCTTTTACACCTTCATGTGGTGGCTGGCTTTGCCGCTGGTGCTGGGGCGTCTGTGGTGGCGCGGCCGCAAGGAGCCGGGCTACCGCCAGCATTGGGGCGAGCGCCTGGGCTTTTACGGTACTCGCGCGGCCAACGATGAACCGGCCACCATCTGGGTGCATGCGGTGTCGGTCGGCGAGACACGCGCAGCCGAACCGCTGGTCGATGCCCTGTTGAAGAAATATCCGCAGGCACGCATCGTGCTGACCTGCATGACGCCAACCGGCCGCGCCACCGGCAAGAGCCTGTTCGGCAAGCACGGCGCGCGCGTCGTGCAATCCTACCTGCCTTACGATATGCCGCTACTGGTGGCGCGCTTCATCCGCCATTTCGAGCCGCGCGTCTGCATCCTGATGGAGACGGAAGTGTGGCCAAACCTGATCCTGCAATGCCAGCGTGACAAAGTGCCGGTGGTGCTGGCCAATGCGCGCCTGAGCGAACGCTCACTGGGCAAGGCGCAACGCTTCGGCAAGGTGATTCGCGACGCGGCGCAGGGCATCACCCTGGTGGCCGCCCAGACTGAAGCCGATGCCCTGCGCATCCGTGAGCTCGGCGCCAGCAATGTGAGCGTCACCGGCAGCATCAAGTTCGACGTGGTGATCCCGCCGGCCGCGCTGGCCACCGGGGCGCTGTTGCGCCAGCAGTTCGGCGTGCGCCCGGTCTTCCTGTGCGCCAGCACGCGCGAAGGCGAGGAAGGCATGATCCTGGAAGCCTTCCAGGCCGCACGCGCATCGTTGCCGCAGGACGTGCTGCTGCTGATCGTGCCGCGCCATCCGCAGCGCTTCGACGAAGTGGCGGCAATGGTGGCGGACCGCGGCCTGTCGCTGCAGCGTCGTTCTTCTCTGGCGGCTGCTGGCACCGGCATCGATCCTTCGACCGACGTCGTGCTGGGCGATTCGATGGGCGAAATGTTCGCCTACTATTCGGCCTGCGACCTGGCTTTCATCGGCGGCAGCCTGCAGCCGCTGGGCGGCCAGAACCTGATCGAGCCGGCCGCACTGGGCAAGCCGATCATCGTCGGCGAGCACACCTTCAATTTCGCGCAGGCCACCGAAGATTGCCTGCAGCAAGGCGGCGCGGTGCGCGTGCCAAACAGCGATGGCCTGATGCACCAGGCTGCACGCCTGCTGGCCGACAGTGCAGCGCGCGGCGCCATGGGCGCGCATGCGCTGACCTTTGCCAATACCCACCGCGGTGCTACCGCACGCACGATTGCATTGCTTCCTGATTTGAAGTGACAAATGTCATGACGAAGTCGTGGCATTCCGTTCTGGCGCGAACCGGGAGCAAACCGGATACTGCGTTCACCTGACCACAAGGAGAACCGCAATGCTAAAACTGTTAGTTGCCGCCAGCCTGGCCTGCGCCCTGCCTGCCATGGCAGCCGAAACTACCCTGATCAAGGATGTCCGCGTCTTCGACGGACAGAAAGTGCATGCCAAACGCAGCGTGCTTCTGGAAGGCCGCAAGATCGCCAATGCCGATTTCAAGGGCAAGGCGCCCGCTGGCGCGAAAGTGGTTGATGGCGCCGGCCGCACGCTGATGCCGGGCCTGATCGATTCGCACACCCACAGCTTCCAGCACCTCGAACTGCCGCTGGTGTTCGGCGTGACCAGCGAACTGGATATGTTCACTGCCGTGCCGCTGCTGCAGGAAATGAACAGCCGCATGCAGCGCGGCGAAAACAAGGATCGCCCGGACATCATCTCGGCCGGCATCCTGGCCACCGTGCCGGGCGGCCATGGCACCGAATACGGCATGCCGATTCCCACCCTGACCAAGCCGGAAGAGGCGCAAGCCTGGGTCGATGCACGTATTGCCGAAGGTTCGCACTTCATCAAGATCGTGATGGAGCCGGGGCGGCCGGGCCACCCGTCGCCGAGCCTGGACCGCGCCACCGTGAAGGCCTTGATCGTGGCCGCCCATCTGCGCAACAAGCTGGCCGTGGTGCACATCTCCAATCCGGCCGATGCCCGTACCGCGCTGGAAGAAGGCGCCGATGGCCTGGTGCACCTGTTTAATGGCGAGTCGATTGCGGACGCGGACCTGAAGTCCTTCGTCAAGCTGGCGCATGAGCGCAAGGCCTTCATCATCCCGACCTTCAGCGTGCTGGAAAGCGTGTCCGGCCTGAAGGAACAGGACATACTGGACGACAAGCAGATGATGGCCCTGCTGACCAGCGACCAGATCGCGCCGCTGAACTCCCCCTACGGAAAAAAAGAAATGGCCCAGCGCCTGAACGCGACCAAGGCGGTGGTCGCTGCGCTGCGCACGGCCGGCGTGCCGGTGCTTGCCGGAACCGACGCCGGCAACGGCGGAACCCAGGCCGGCGCCAGCCTGCACCACGAACTGCTTTCCCTGACCGAGGCCGGCCTGACGCCGCTGGAAGCCCTGCGCGCCGCCACCTCGCTGCCGGCCAAGGCTTTCCACCTGGCTGACCGCGGCGCGATTGCCAAGGGCGCCAAGGCCGACCTGGTGCTGGTTGACGGTGATCCAAGCCAGGACATCAAGGCGACGCGCAATATCATCGAAGTCTGGAAAGATGGCGCGGTCGTCTCGCCACGCCGCAAGGCGCAGCAGGAATTGGTGGCCAAGGAATTGAGCACGCCCAAAGGGGCGCCCGTGGCGCTGCCGGCTGATGGCATGATCAGCCTGTTCAGCAAGGAAAAGCTGGCCAGCCCGTTCGGCACCGGCTGGGTACCGTCGAACGACGCTTTCCTGGGCGGCAAATCGACGGTGAACCTGGAGTACGTGGGTGAGAATGCGGTCAATGTCAAAGCCAGTGTGCAGCAGGGCTTCGCCTTCCCTTGGGCCGGCATTGCCTTCGTGCCGGGCAGCCAACCGTTCCAGGCGGCTAACCTGAGCGCCGCCAAGACCTTGCGCTTCCGCGTCAAGGGTGATGGCCAGGGCTACCAGGTAGGGATCATGCACGGCAGTGCGCGCATCCCGGTCTACCAGCCGTTTGCCGCCGGTGCGGAGTGGCAGGAAGTCGCAATGCCGATGGCCAGCTTCGCCGGCGTCGATACCAGCGCGATTACGCTGATCATGTTCAATGCCGGCCCCAAGCCTGGCGACTACCAGTTCCAGATCGCCGATGTGCGCCTGACTAACCAGTAAGGGGAATCAAGCATGGTCCAGGTAAGGCGTTGGCTGAAAGGTCCCTGGGTGCCGCCGCAGCACGGCAAGGCGCCTTACCTGTGGCTGCTGTCGCTGAACTTCTTTCTGTGGAAGTACTTCTACGTCAAGCCCGCGCTGCTGGAACTGGGCCTGCTGGTGCTGTCGATCGTGCTGTTCGTGCCGATGTACCTCGCCAGCCATTGGCTGCGCAATTGGCGCGCAGTGCCGTTGCTGCTGGCCACCGTAGCATTGGGATTTGCCTGGGCGCCTTTCAATTTCGGCGCCTGCACCTATTTCATTTTTGCCTGCTCGATGTGTGCGGCACTGGAGCAGCCACGCCATGCCTACCTCGGCATCACCCTGATCTTGGGCAGCGCGGTGCTGGCGGCCTTGATGGTGGAGCAGCCGCTGCCCTTCCTGCTGCCGGCACTGGCCGTCGGCGCGCCAGTTGGCATCGCCAGTGTGATGGATGCGCGCGTGCGCCGCTCCAGCCAACAACTGCTGCGCAAGCAGGAAGAAGTCGAACACCTTGCGCGCATCGCCGAGCGCGAACGCATTTCGCGCGACCTGCATGACTTGCTTGGGCATACGCTGTCGCTGATTGCGATCAAGGCCGAGCTGGCAGGGCGGCTGTTGGAGCGCGATGCGGGGGCCACTGCAAAGGAAATCAGGGATATCGAAGCTACCGCACGCCATGCGCTGGCCGAGGTACGCAGCGCCGTCACCGGTTTCCGCCAGACCGGGTTTGCGCAGGAACTGGCGCAAGCCCGCGCGGCGCTGGCTGCGGCCGATGTGACGCTGGATGCCGACGTGCAGGCTTTCGCCATGCCGGCAACGGCGGAGAACGTGCTGGCGCTGGCCCTGCGCGAGGCTGTCACGAACATCTTGCGCCACGCGCGTGCCAAGCGCTGCCAGGTCAGCGTGCGGCAAGAGGGCGGCCAGATTGTCTGCCATATCCGTGATGACGGGCAGGCGCCGGTCGACCGCGCAGCACTGGAGCGCGGTAATGGACTGCGCGGCATGCGCGAACGTATCGCTGCTGCTGGCGGACGCCTGACTTTGCGCGCCGAAGGCGGGCTGGCGCTGGAACTGTATTTACCAATGGGAGCTGCCGCATGATCCGCATTCTGATTGCCGAAGACCAGTCGATGGTGCTGGGCGCATTGGCTGCGCTGCTGAAACTCGAGCCGGACCTTGACGTCGTTGGCCAGGCGCGCAATGGACAGGAAGCGTTGGCGCTATGCGAGGAACTGCGGCCCGATATCGTGTTGACCGATATCGAAATGCCGCTCATGACGGGCCTGGAACTGGCGGCAGCGCTGTCCGAGCGCGGCGCTGCGTCACGGGTAGTGATCGTCACCACTTTTGCCCGCTCCGGTTACCTGCGCCGGGCGATGGCAGCCGGCGTGCGCGGCTACCTGCTGAAAGATGCGCCGTCCGAATCGCTGGCCGCTGCAATTCGCAGCGTGCATGCCGGCGGCCGCGCCATCGCACCCGAGCTGGCGCTGGAAAGCTGGAGCGGCGGCGAAGATCCCCTGAGCGAACGTGAACGGCAGGTGCTGCGCCTGGCCGGTGAGGGGCGCACTGGCGCCGACATCGCGAAACATTTGAGCCTGTCGGAAGGCACGGTGCGCAACTACCTGTCGGAAGCGATCAGCAAACTCAATGCCGGCAACCGCGTGGAAGCGTTCCGCCTCGCCCGCGAGGCCGGCTGGCTTTAGTCTTCCACTATGCCAATCATCGGCCCCAGGCTCGCGCGGTCGTCGTTGCGCCCCAGTGCAGGGGAGTACAGCGAGGAGATCGATCCGTCCAGGTACAGGGCGTCGCGGCATTTCAGCGTGTCGCGGAAGTACCTTGCGAAGTCGTACAGGTTGATCGCGTCTTCGCTGATGACGAAGTGGGCCTTTCCATCAATGGCGCAGACCCCATTGCGGATATGGACGGAACGGGAGGCGGGATCGAACAGCGGATTGATGGCCCCATGTGACAGCAGCATCGGGCCGGACTGCGTGGCGATCCGCGCCTTGCTGGCCAGGGCAGGGTACGCCGAAGATTCCACCACCTTCGCGCCAGCATCCGTGACCATGAACACACCATTCGGAGGCAGGAAGAAGTTGCCTTTGCCGCGTGCCAGGTTCAGTGGGGCGAGTTCGATGCCGTCGGCCACGAATAGGCCGACCGGGGAAAAATCTGCATGGTACATGCCCGCGTTCATGGCGAAGACCAGCCGCTGGCCGCGCGCCGCAAGTGCCGACGCGAGCCTGTCCAAGCGCTTGTACGGGCGGCCTTGTTCGTCGTTGAGGAAGAGCTGCAGGCGTTCACGGGACGGGTCGACCGTCACCACGGTGAAGCGGGGCTCCGCCGCGCGTGTCGATGCGCAAGCTGCGAGCAGGGCAAGCACGGACAGGGCGACAGCGGCCGCGATTACGCGCATCAGGTGAACAGTGGCGGCAGTTCCGCAGCGCGTTTGCGCAGCAATTGCTTGGCTTCTTCGTATTGCGGATAAATGCGGCCGACATTGGCCCAGAAGCGCGGGCTGTGGTTCATTTCCAGGATGTGCGCCAGTTCGTGCGCCACCACATAGTCCACCAGCGGCAGGGAAAAGTGCATCAGCTTCCAGTTCAGGCGGATGGTGCGCTGTGCCGTGCAGGAGCCCCAGCGCGTGTCGGCCGAGGACAGTGAAAAGCCGGCATACTGCACGCCCAGGCGCGCCGCATACAGGTCCAGGCGCTGCTGGAACAGGCCTTCCGCCTGCGCCTTGTACCAGTTCTTGACGCGCTCCTTGAGCAGCTGCTCGGTGGCGCCTTGCACCAGCCCCATCGAAAGCTCCATCGCCACCGGGTCGAATTCGGTGCGATTGCGCGGCGCCTGGTACAGGCGCAGCGTGATTTCTTCGCCAAGATAAGGAAGCTTTGCGCCGTCGTCCCACACGATAGGCGGCTTTTCCAGGCGTGCCGCGCGGCGCTGGCGGCGCTCATCAAGCTTGGACAGGATCCAGTGCTGCTTGGCGCGGATGGCGTTGTCGATATCGGCCAGCGCGCAGCGCTTGGGTGCCGTCACATACAGGCCGGTGTCGTCGACCGTGAAACCGATCGAGCGGCGCGTGGAGCGCTTCAGCACATATTCGAGGATGTATTCGCCGACCAGCAGTTGTCGCTTGTCCTGGTCGCCGGTCAGCGGAGGGGAAATTGGTTCGGGGCGGCGCAATTGCACCGGAGGGCGCAGCAGGTTCACTGCCGCGGGAGCGGGAACGGGAAACGGGGAAGAAGGCGCGGCCGATGCCGGCGGCGCCTCCTGTTGCGCTTCAGCCTTTTCGGCTAGCCAGCGCTGTAGGCGTGGGGCGAAATGACGCGCATTTCTGATTCGATCCACTGTTCCACCTGCTCCATCAGTTCGTCAGGAGACTTGCCTTCCGACGAAATCGGTTTGCCCACCGACACCGTCACGGTGCCCGGTTTCTTGATAAAGGAATTCTTTGGCCAGCATTCGCCGGAGTTCAGCGCGATCGGCACCACTACTGCGCCGGTTTCCACCGCCAGGCGGGTGCCGCCGCTTTTGTACTTGCCTGCCTGGCCGACCGGAATGCGAGTCCCTTCCGGGAACATGATAATCCATTGGCCGTCTTTGAGTCGACGCTTGCCGTGCGCAACAACAGATTTGAACGCGTTCTTGCCTTGCTTGCGGTCGATCGGGATCATGCGCAGCAGCGCGATGCCCCAACCGAAGAAGGGGATGTACAGGATTTCTTTTTTAAATACAAACACCAGCGGGCGTGGCAAGTTCGCCAACAGGAAGATGGTCTCCCATGCCGACTGGTGTTTGGACAGGATGATGGCCGGGGCATCCGGGAAGTTTTCGTAGCCCTTGAACTGGTAGTTAATGCCGCAAATCCATTTGGCACACCAGACGATGAAGACGTTCCAGCGCGAAGTCACGAAATAGCGTTTGTTGTATGGCAGCGGCGCTGCCAGCATGCAGACTCCAGACCAGATGACGGTGGCTACCACCATCAGAACCATGAACAGGGCGGAACGCAGGAACAGAACGAAATTACGCAACGACGATCTCCAGTTTTATTCGGACTTAAGGATGTGATCCACGGTGGACGCAAGGTCAGGGAAGACTTGGGTACCTGGCGGCAGCCCACCGGTAGCATGGGTCTTTTCGCCCTTGCCGGTCAATACCAGGTAGGGCACGCAGCCGCTGATGAAGCCTGCCTGCAGGTCGCGCAGCGAATCGCCCACGGTCGGCACGCCTTTCAGGCTGATCTCGAAGCGTTTCGAGATTTCCGTGAACATGCCAGGTTTTGGCTTGCGGCAGTCGCAGTTGTCGGCCGCCGCGTGCGGGCAGAAAAAGATGGCGTCGATGTCGGCGCCAACCTGCTGCGCCAGGCGGTGCATCTTCTGGTGGATCGCGTTCAGGGTGTTGATGTCGAAGTACTGGCGCGCGATGCCCGACTGGTTCGACGCGATCACCACGCGGTAACCCGCCTGGTTCAGGCGGGCGATCGCTTCCAGCGAGCCTGGGATGGGGATCCACTCGTCGGGCGACTTGATGAAGTCCGGCGAGTCATGGTTGATCACGCCATCCCGGTCCAGGATGATCAGCTTGGTCGGCTGGGTCTGAGGCATATCAGGCCGCCAGCTTCGAAATGTCGGCCACGCGGTTCATCATGCCGTGCAGGGAAGACAGCAGCGCCAGGCGGTTGTTGCGCAAGGCGATGTCTTCGGCCATGACCATGACGTCGTTGAAGAAGGCGTCGACTTCTTCCTTGAGCTGCGCCAAGGTCTTCAGGGTGGCGCTGAAGTCGCCGTTGGCCCATGCCGCGTCCACTTCCGGCGCCACGCGGCCCATGGCGGCGTGCAGGGCTTTCTCGGCGGCGTCCTGCAGCAGTTCGGCCTTGACCGTGGTCGCCTGCGCCAGCGCTTCCTCGTTCTTCTTCAGGATGTTGGTGATGCGCTTGTTGGCGCCGGCCAGCGAGACCGATTCCGGCAGGGCGGCGAAGGCTTGCACGGCCTCCAGGCGCTGCACGATGTCGTCCAGGCGGTCAGGATTCTGCGCCACCACGGCTTCGATCTCGTTCACGCTGAAGCCGCGTTCGCGCAGCATGCCGCGCAGGCGGTCCATCATGAAGGCGGCGACTTCGGCCGTCGGGTCCTTGAAGTTCGGCACGGCCACGAATTGCGCGGCGGCGTCGCCCAGCAGCGCGGAGATGGACAGCGGCAGGCGCTTTTCCACCAGCATGCGCAGCACGCCCAGGGCGTGGCGGCGCAGCGCGAACGGGTCTTTGTCGCCGGTCGGCTGCAGGCCGATGGCCCAGATGCCGACCAGGGTTTCCACCTTGTCGGCCAGCGCCACGGCGGTGCCGGTGGCGGTGGACGGCAGGCTGTCGCCGGCGAAACGCGGCTGGTAGTGCTCGGAGGCGGCCAGCGCGACTTCTTCGTGCTCGCCGTCGTGGCGCGCGTAGTAGGTACCCATGATGCCCTGCAGCTCAGGGAATTCGCCCACCATATCGGTCAGCAGGTCGGCTTTCGACAGGCGCGCGGCGCGCTCGGCCAGTGCCTTGTCGCCGCCCAGGCGGCCGGCGATGGCGGCGGCCAGCGAGGTCACGCGCTCGGAGCGTTCAGCCTGGGTGCCCAGCTTGTTGTGGTAGACGACGTTCTTCAGCAGCGGCAGGCGCGATTCCAGCGACTTCTTCTTGTCCTGTTCGAAGAAGAACTTGGCGTCGGACAGGCGCGGGCGCACCACGCGCTCGTTGCCGCCGATGATGGCTGCCGGGGTGTCGGTCGCAATGTTCGACACGATCAGGAAGCGTGAACGCAGCTTGCCGTTGGCGTCGGTCAGGGCGAAGTACTTCTGGTTGGTCTGCATGGTGAGGATCAGGCACTCCTGCGGCACGGCCAGGAATTCTTCCTCGAAGTGGCATTCGTAGACGACCGGCCATTCGACCAGGGACGACACTTCTTCCAGCAGCGCTTCCGGCATCAGCACCTGGTCGGCGCCGGCTTTTTGCAGCAGGGCGGCGCGGATCGCGTCTTTACGCGCGTCGAAGCCCGCAACCACCTTGCCGGCTTCGGCCAGGGTGGCGGCGTAGGATTCGGCGTCGGCAATGGTCACTTCGCGCTTGCCCGGCGCAGTCAGGAAGCGGTGGCCTTCGGTCTTGTTCGATGCGGTCAGGCCCAGCAGGGTCAGTGGCAGCACGGTGGCGCCATGCAGGGCGATCAGCGCGTGGACAGGGCGCACGAACTGCACGGTCGCGCCGTCCGGACGCTGGTAGCTCATGACCTTAGGGATCGGCAGCTTGGCGATGGTTTCTTCCAGCGCGGCTTGTGCGCCGATTTGAAGGGCGGAGCCGGCGGCCAGCTTGGTGTAGAAGAAGCTTTCTGCCTTGCCGTCCTGGGCGCGCTCCATGTCGGCAACGGCGATGTGGGCCAGGCCCATGGCGGCCAGCTTTTTGGTCAGCGGCGCGGTCGGGTTGCCGTCGGCGTCCAGCGCGATGGCGACCGGCAGGATCTTTTCTCGTACCTGCTTGTCCGGCGAGGTGGCGCGCACCTTGGTGATGGACACGGCCAGGCGGCGCGGGGTGGCATAGATGGTGGCGACGCTGTCTTCTTCCAGGAAGTCGCGCGCTTTCAGGCCATTGACGATGCCGGAGGCGAAAGCGGCGCCCAGCTTGGACAGGGCTTTTGGCGGCAGTTCTTCGGTCAGCAGTTCGATGAGCAGGGTCTGATTCATGTTCGGTATTCTTTTATTTTGCGACCATCGGGAAGCCGAGGCGTTCGCGGGACTCGTAGTAGGCCTGGGCCACCATGCGCGACAGGTTGCGCACGCGGCCGATGTAGGCGGCGCGCTCGGTCACGGAAATGGCGCCACGGGCATCCAGCATATTGAAGCTGTGCGAGGCTTTCATGATCTGCTCATAGGCTGGCAGGGTCAGTTGCAGCTCGATCAGGCGCTTGGCTTCCGACTCGTGGTTGGCGAATTGCGCGAACAGCAGCTCGGTGTTGGCGTGCTCGAAGTTGTAGGTGGACTGTTCCACTTCGTTCTGGTGGAAGACGTCGCCGTATTTCAGCTGCTTCTTCTCGCCATTTTCTTCCCACTCGGTCCAGACCAGGTCGTAGACGTTTTCCACGCCCTGCAGGTACATGGCCAGGCGCTCGACGCCGTAAGTGATCTCGCCCAGCACCGGCTTGCAATCGAGGCCGCCGACTTGCTGGAAGTAGGTGAACTGGGTCACTTCCATGCCGTTCAGCCAGACTTCCCAGCCCAGGCCCCAGGCGCCCAGGGTTGGGCTTTCCCAGTCGTCTTCCACGAAACGTACGTCGTTCTGCTTCAGGTCCAGGCCCAGCGCTTGCAGGGAGCCCAGGTACAGGTCCAGGATGTTTTCCGGGGCCGGCTTCAGGACCACCTGGTACTGGTAGTAGTGCTGCAGGCGGTTCGGGTTTTCGCCGTAGCGGCCGTCTTTTGGGCGGCGGGACGGCTGGACATAAGCGGCACGCCAAGGCTCAGGGCCGATGGCGCGCAGGAAAGTGCCGGTGTGGAAGGTGCCCGCGCCGACTTCCATGTCGTACGGCTGGAGCAATGCGCAGCCCTGCTTGTCCCAATAGGTTTGCAAGGTCAGGATAATTTGTTGAAATGTCAGCATCGTGGTCGTTGGTGGCGCCTTGGCGCGAGCGTTATCGGTTCGCTAAAACGGCTCATTTTAGCGGTTTTTGTGGCGAACCTGTAGAGTTTTGCCCGGTCCGCCGGGTGTTTGATCCATATCAAACCCCGCACCTGCCCCCTGAACCGGCGCGCTGCCGGGATATCCAAGCTGCATGGACATCCCGAACGCCGACTACGACTCCGTCTGGAAGCAGGCGATCGAACGCTACTGGACTGATTTCACAGAACTTTTCCTGCTTGAGAAGTGGGGACGCCGCCCTTTGCCCCAGAGCCAGGACCAGGAACTCGCCAGATGCGCTCGCGCAGGCAAGCCGGGCCTGTTCCGTGTCGACAAGCTGCTCCGCGCGCCCGGCGCAAATGGCCAGCCGTGTCTTTGGCATATCGAAATCCAGGTCGCCCGGCAGCGCGGCTTTGCGGAACGCATGTTTATTTGCCAATACCGCCTTTACGACCAGTTTCGGCTGCCAGTGCGGAGCATCGCTATTCTGGGCGACCCCAGCCCGACTTGGCGGCCACAACGATTCGATCTTGCGGCCGGCGGATCCAAGGTCTCATTTGAGTTCGAAAGCGTCAAACTGCGCGATTTCGATGATCGGTTCGCCGAACTGCTGCTTAGCGATAACGTCTTTTCCTGGCTGGTGGTGGCGCATTTGCTCACGCTGCGCACACGCCGGGAACCTGTATCCCGAATGCTTGTCAAAGGAAGTCTGCTGACTGGTCTGCGCTCCTGCTGCTGGAGCGAGCAGAAGTTCCGCGACGTATTCGATCTCATTGACCGGATGATGAGATTGCCGAAAGCGTTACAGGACATGGTGGAGAAGCAGCAGAATTTTTTTGATGGGGGAAATGAAATGGCCTGGAAATATCTTTGGGAGGAACGCGCTGAAGAGCGCGGGATGCAGCGAGGCGTTGCAGCAGGCTTGGAGCAAGGCCTGCAAGAAGGCCGGCAAGAGGGGCGGCAAGAGGGGCGTCTGCTAGCAATGCGGGAATTGCTTTGCGCGCACTTGACTCAGCGTTTCGGGTGGTTCGATGAGGCCGTGCGGCAACGAATTGAAGATGGGACGATCGAGGACCTGGAGCGCTGGTGCCTGGCGGTGTTGACCGCCAGGACCATTGACGAAGTGTTTTAGCCGCGGCGCTGGCGCGACCAGAGCCAGGCGGCGGCGATCGACAGAGCGGCGAGGGCGAGGAACAGCTTGTTCTGCAGCTTGATATAAGGCGTGTCGCCCGACATGCCTTGTACCGTTGCGCTCAGCACGCCAGGCTGGCGGTAGGGCAGGGCATGCACGACGTCGCCGCGTGGGGAGATCACGACTGTGGCGCCACTGTTGGTGGCGCTCAGCATCGGCCGGCCCGTTTCCAGCGTGCGCATTTGCGACATCTGCAAATGCTGCGGGATGGCGATCGATTCACCATACCAGGCCAGTTCCGAGACGTTCAGCATCACGGTGGCACCGGTCAGCGAAATTTGCTCCGCAATCTCTTCGCCGAACACATTTTCGTAGCAGATATTCGGCAGAACTTTCTGGTCCTTCACCGGGAATGGCGCCTGGATAACCGCGCCCCGGGTCTGGTCGCCCAAGGGAATCTGCATCAGGTTGGTGAACCAGCGGAAGCCGGTCGGGATGAACTCCCCGAATGGCACCAGGTGATGCTTGTCGTAGCGGTACGTGCTGGCGGCCAAGCTCGGCGGCAGGCCCAGCACGCTGTTCGAGTATTCGATCCCGTTAGTCATCGGGATGCCCAGCACGATATGGCTGCCGGTACGGCGTGCGAACTGCCCGTAAGAGTCCAGGTAGCCAGGCGGCAGTTGCGAAGCGAACAGCGGCACGCCCGTTTCGGGAATCGCGATCAAGTCAGCGGGCGCGGAGGTTACCACCTGCTGGTACATGCGCAGAATGTCGCTGAGATGTTCAATGTCGAACTTGTTCTTGAGCGGGACATTACCCTGCACCAGGCGCACCGACAGAGGTTTGCCGGCCGGTGCGGTCCACTCCACGCGGCCTAATGCGAAGCCGCCAATCCAGATGGCGGCAACGACAGCGATTGCCTTGTAGCGGAAGGGGTGCATCAGCAGTGGCAGGGCGCCGGCGGTAATGGCGGCCAGCCAACTGATGCCATACACGCCCAGCACCGGCGCATAACCGGCCAGCGGCGAAATATTGTGGGCGTAGCCGGCGGTCACCCAAGGGAAGCCAGTGAACAGCCAGCCGCGCAGGAATTCGAACAGCGCCCAGAAGGCCGGCAGCACCAGCAGCGTGGCGGCGGGCAGCGGCAGCGGCCAGCGCTTGCGCAGCCAGGCAGTGGCGCCCATGGCGCCGGCGGCATACAGGGCCATGGCGGCGGCCAGCAGGGCGATCGAGATGGCAGCCAACGGCGCCGGCATGCCGCCGAAGCGATTGATTGCGATGTACAGCCAATGGAAGCCGGCCAGGCACCAGCCAAAGCCGAAGGCCCAGCCAACCAGGGCTGAGGCGCGTACGCCCTCGGCACGCAAGGCCTGGTACACCAGCACGGCCAGCGACAGGATCTGCAGCGGCCACCAGCCGAATGGCGCGAACGCAAACACGCCAATGGCGCCGGCGATGGCGGCGATCAGCATGCGGCTACGGGTAGAGCGGGGCGGGGCAGGCGTTTCGCCTGCCTTGGTCTTACGCCAGCGCATCAGTCCTGCTCGTCCACGGAGGCCGGCAGTTTTTCAACCGTCAGCACATGGACCTGGCGCGCGTCGGCGCGCAGCACTTCAAAGCGCAGGTTGGCGATGTCGAAGGTATCGCCTTTGTGTGGCATGCGGCCCAGGTGCTTGGCCACCAGGCCGCCGATGGTGTCGACATCCTCGTCGGCCAGGTCGGTGTCCAGTTCATCGTTGAACTGTTCCAGCTCGGTCAGCGCCTTGATGCGCCAGCGCGGGCCGATCTTGCCTTCCTTGATCGAGAGGATATTGTCTTCTTCTTCGTCGAAATCGTATTCGTCCTCGATGTCGCCAACGATCTGCTCCAGCACGTCCTCGATGGTGATCAGGCCGGCCACGCCGGAGTACTCATCGACCACGATCGCCATGTGGTTATGGTTGGCGCGGAAATCGCGCAGCAGCACATTCAGGCGTTTCGACTCTGGAATAAAGATCGCCGGGCGCAGCATGTCGCGCACATCGAACGATTCTTCAGCGTAATAGCGCAGCAGGTCCTTGGCCAGCAGGATGCCGACCACCTTGTCGCGCTCACCTTCGATGGCAGGGAAGCGCGAGTGGGCCGTTTCCAGCACCAGCGGGATCCATTCCTCGATCGGTTTGGTGATATCGATGACGTCCATCTGCGAGCGCGGGATCATGATGTCGCGCGCGGACAAGTCCGACACCTGGAACACGCCTTCGATCATCGACAGGGCGTCGGCGTCGATCAGGTTGCGTTCATGGGCGTCGTGCAGGACTTCAAGCAGCTCCGAGCGGCTCTCGGGCTCAGGGGAAATCAGGGCGGTGAGTCGCTCGAACAGCGACCGGTGTGGTTTAGCG
>Ga0209130_1000969_pt1 | contig 22634 bp, 28 predicted proteins | sample AraplaMF_Cvi_mLB_FD_184264 | JGI IMG/M metagenome (GOLD analysis project Ga0209130, IMG submission 184264) | Arabidopsis root microbial communities from the University of North Carolina, USA - plate scrape MF_Cvi_mLB (SPAdes) (version 2) | ecosystem: Host-associated > Plants > Roots > Endosphere...
AATGTATGATGATTACCAAAATAAGAAAAGATTCATATACTGTCTTATAGATAGGCCGTTGTATTAGTTCGAAATGTTGGAGGTTCTTTAAGATGACAGTTTACCATTTTGTAGGAATTAAAGGAACAGGAATGAGTTCATTAGCGCAAATTCTTCATGACATGAAGCATACTGTTCAAGGGTCTGATTATGAAAAGCGTTTCTTTACACAAACAGCATTGGAAAAGCGTGGTATTTCCATCCTTCCTTTTGATAAGAATAATATTAAAGAAGGACAAGTGATTATCGCAGGAAATGCATTTCCTGATACGCATGAAGAAATCGTAGCAGCAAAAGAATTAAATATCCCAGTACATCGTTACCATCACTTCTTAGGTGATCTTATGGATCAGTACACAAGTGTTGCTGTAACTGGTGCACATGGAAAAACATCAACTACAGGTTTGTTAGCCCATGTAATGCAAGGCGCACACCCAACATCTTATCTTATTGGAGATGGAACTGGGCATGGGGTAGAAAATAGTAAGTATTTTGTATTTGAAGCTTGTGAGTATCGTCGTCATTTCTTGTCTTACTATCCAGACTATGCAATTATGACAAACATTGATTTTGATCATCCAGATTATTTTACAGATGTCAATGATGTATTCAGTGCATTCCAAGAGATGGCATTGCAAGTGAAAAAAGGCATTATTGCATGTGGAGATGATGAAGAACTTCAAAAAATTCAAGCGAAAGTACCTGTTATTTTCTATGGATTTGGAGAAGATAATGATTTCCAAGCACGTAACATCCAAAAGAGAACAGATGGTACTATATTCGACGTATTCGTTCGTAATACGTACTATGACACGTTCAAAATCACAGGATATGGCGATCACAGCGTATTAAATGCATTAGCAGTAATCGCGCTTTGCCATTATGAAAACGTTGATGTAGAAGCAGTTAAGCATCAGCTAACAACTTTTGAAGGCGTAAAACGTCGCTTTAATGAAAAGCCAATGGGAGAACAAGTTATCATTGATGACTATGCACACCATCCGACAGAAATTAATGCAACGATTGAAGCAGCTCGTCAAAAACATCCAGAGCGAGAAGTTGTCGCTGTATTCCAGCCACATACATTCTCACGTACAGAGAAATTTTTAGATGAGTTCGCGGAAAGCTTAAGTAAAGCTGACCAAGTATACTTATGTGATATTTTCGGATCAGCACGTGAAAACAAAGGTGAATTAACAATTGAAGATCTGCAGAAGCGTATTGACGGTGCAGAACTAATTACAGATACAACAACGGATGTATTAAAGAAACATAAAAACGGCGTTCTTATCTTCATGGGCGCAGGAGACATCCAAAAATTCGAAGCAGCTTACGTAAAAGAAGTTCAAGTTGCAGAGAAGTAATAGAAAAGACGCATAGCTTGGCTGTGCGTCTTTTTTGTGCTGTTTTGGGTGAACAGCGTTGTCGAATCTAGTCGGTAAGCCGATGTAACTGCCTTTGTGTTCGATATATTTTAAAAATTGTTGATATATTATGGTGCATTCCTTCAAATTAAAATGTTAGAATAATAAGAAAACTAAAAGGGGCTAAAAAACATGTTCACACTTCGAGTAGATGATGAAATTGAACTACAACTATTAGAAAAACATCATAAAGAGGAACTATATGAATTAATAGATCAGAATCGTACCTATTTAAGAAGATGGCTTCCATGGGTAGATGGGACGAAATCTGCTGATGCGTATAATGAGATTTTTCCGATGTGGTTAAAGAAATTTGCAGAGGGAGACGGTTTTGAAAGTGGCATACGTTATAAAGGAAAGCTTGTTGGTATGGTAGGTATTCATCCAGTGAGTTGGGGGAAGAAAGCAGCGAGTCTCGGATATTATCTTGCAGAAGATGCTGGCGGGAAAGGTATTATGACGCGTAGCGTGAAGGCTGTACTTCACTATGCATTTGAAAATCTAAAGCTGAATAAAATTGAAATCAGATGCGGTGTTGAAAATGCAAAAAGCCGCGCTATTCCAGAGCGTTTAGAGTTTAAGTTAGATGGTATTTTAAGAGATGAAGAATGGCTATACGATCACTTCCACGATATTGCTGTATACAGTTTACTAGCTTCAGAATGGAAGGAGATTCGATGAACGAGAAGATTCATATTGTTCCGTATGAAAGTAAATTTCAAGAGGAAGTAGTAAATCTTATCGTTCATATTCAGCAAAAAGAGTACAATGTCCCAATTACGAAAGAAGAGCAACCTGACTTACTTGAAATAGAAACGTTCTATCAAAGGAATCACGGAAGCTTTTGGGTAGCAACGTACGGTGGAAAAGTAGTTGGAACAGTAGCTTTATTAGATATTGGGGGTCAGCAAGTAGCGCTAAGAAAAATGTTCGTAAAAAAAGAGTTTCGCGGAAAAGAATGGGGCGCATCACATATGCTACTTCAAAAAGCGATTTCGTGGGCTGAGAATAAAAAGCTGAAAGATATTTATTTGGGAACAACAGTGAAATTTTTAGCGGCGCATCGTTTTTATGAAAAGAATGGTTTCCAAAATGTGAATGTAGAAGAGTTACCAAAAAGTTTTCCAGTGTTAGAGGTAGATAAGAAATTTTATAGGTATACTATTTAAAAAGGTCATTCATAAATGATCTTTTTTTATGAACTAAAATGGAAACAATGGTATAATTTGGATAGGGGGTGTGGGTATGAACTTTCCGATTCAAAGAAGTAAGTCTGCGATAATTCTCGTTAGTCTAACGTTAGCTTTTATGGTGGTATATCCGATTGTAATGTTCTTTACAAGAAAAGGGGATTGGGTTTCAGCTCTAATTGGGATGGGGTTATGCTTCATTGTAAATGGCCCTCTCGTTTGGGAAATATTTATTAAAAAACATAAAGTAGAAAATGGTGTGCTAAAATACGGCGTTTTAAATGAAGATGTTATATTGAAAGATATTATAATTATTCGCCAAGTTGGGAAGTCTCTTGAAATTACGACGAATGCATATAAGGTACATATGATTGGGATGCCGCAAGATATGAATGAATTCTTGGCGCTTATTGAGAAAGAAAATCCATATGTGAAAATAGAAGTGGTAGGTAAGAAATGAAATATGTAAAATCTTTATTTTGTTTGGAAATTTTGCTGGTGCTTGCTATTTGCACTAGAGTATATATTAAATGGGACTTGCCTTTATATGTCCCAATATTAATAGGGATTATTGCAGTGACACTTTTATTTTATTTCCATTCGCAGCAAATGAAGAATGAGAAACATAGCTCTTTATAGTGCAGGGGGATTAGAAATGAAAAAAATCTGTATGTTATTTTTGCTTCTATTAACGGCATCCGTTCTTTTCATAGGATGTAGTGCGAAGAAAGAGAAGTCTGACGTTAGCTTAGAAAAGGCACAAAAAATTGAAGTTGAATCCCTTATTGATTCGAGTGATAAAAAAACAATTACCGATAAGAAAGAAATCAAAAAGTTGTTTGAATCAATCAAAATGGATGAGTGGGAAATGGAATCGGCTCCTATGGATACTCCGCAAGGGAAAACGTTTAAAATGTATCAAGAGGATACACCAAAATTATTGGATTCGAGTAAAGATAAAAAAGAGTTACATGAAATTGGTACTATGACAGTATATAAAGATGTTCCTTATGTTGAGGTTGAATTGAAAATTAATAAGCTAAAAAATAAAAATAGTTTTAAAGTACCAGAAGATGTGGCTAAAAAATTATTAGAGTATTAATGAAAAAGCGCTCGGATAGAATTCCGAGCGCTTTTCATATTATTTTAAGTTCTCTGGGTTTAAAGCTTCTAATTCAGGTACAACGAAGCGTCCGTCTTTACGGATTAGTACGTCGTCGAAGTAAATTTCGCCGCCGCCGTATTCAGGGCGTTGGATGCATACTAAATCCCAATGGATGTTAGAGTTGTTACCGTTCCATGCATCGTCGTAAGCTTGTCCAGGAGTGAAGTGGAAGCTGCCATCAATTTTTTCATCGAATAGAATGTCTCCCATTGGATGTAAGATGTATGGATTTACGCCGATTGCGAACTCACCAACGTAGCGTGCGCCTTCGTCTGTATCGAAGATTTTGTTAATGCGCTCTGTATCGTTTGCAGTTGCTTCAACGATCTGGCCATTCTCGAATTTAAGTTGTACATTTTCAAATGTATAACCGTTGTAAGGAGATGGTGTATTGTAAGAAACTGTACCGTTAACAGAATCACGAACTGGTGCAGAGTATACTTCACCGTCTGGAATGTTTAAATGACCTGAGCATTTAATAGCTGGAATGTCTTTAATAGAGAATGTTAAGTCAGTTCCAGGACCAGTTAGGCGAACTTTATCTGTTTTATTCATTAATGTAACAAGGCTATCCATCGCCTTATCCATTTTACCGTAGTCTAAGTTACATACTTCGAAGTAGAAGTCTTCGAAAGCTTCTGTGCTCATTTTAGCAAGCTGCGCCATAGAAGCATTTGGGTAGCGAAGAACAACCCATCGTGTTTTCGGAACACGGATGTCTCTATGAACTTTCTTACCAACTGTTTGACCGTGAACTTTCATGCGCTCACTTGGCACGTCAGCTTGTTCGTTAATGTTATCGCCAGAGCGAAGACCGATATAAGCGTCCATATCTTTCATTACGCTTGCTTCATATGCAGCGATTTGTTCGAAATGTTCTTCAGTAGCCCCCATTAATAAAGAGCGATCTACTTGATGATCTTTTAAAGAAACGAATGGGAAACCACCAGCTGCATATGCTTCTTTTACAAGTGCAGTTACAAGTTCTTTTTGTAAGCCAAAGTTTTCAATTAATACTTTTTCGCCTTTTTGTAAGCGGATAGAGTAGTTAATTAAATTGTATGCTAACTTTTCAATGCGTGGATCTTTCATATGTAAAGCCTCCCTACTAATTATGTATCCTCTCCTATTGTAACCTACTTAGTGGAATTTGTTGAATCATTTATGTTAAAGTTAACGAATAAGTATGAAAATTCTAATGAAAAGATAGGGATTAGAACGAAACGGAAAATGATTGTATAATGGGAGAAAGTATGAAAAAGATAAAGGAAGTGATGAAATGCAAGTTCTTTTATATGTAAGTGCGGCTATTATTGCGGTTGCTTTCGCTGTATTAGTAGTGTATGTATGCAGAACGTTGTTATCGGTTCAGAAAACGTTAGAAAATGTTGCGAGCACGTTAGAGGGTTTAGAAAAGCAAATGCAAGGAATAAGTGTAGAGACGGAGCAATTATTACATAAGACAAATGCGTTAGCTGATGATATTCAACAGAAGTCACAGTCGCTAAATAAAGTAGTAGAAGGTGTGGATGGAATCGGAACGACGATTCACTCTTTAAATACGAAGCTTCGCAATGTATCAGAGTCTGTTACGGACGAAATTGAAAATAATGCAGATAAAGTAGCACAAGTTGTGCAATGGAGCAGTGCAGCAATTGAAGTATACAACCATTACCGTGCTACGAGACAAGAGAAAAAGGTTGAAAAAGAAGAGCGTAAACTTGAGAGAGCTGAGCAGAAGGCTGAAAAGAGAGAAAAACGCTCTAGACTTCGCATGAGAGGTGAGTAACGATGAGTATGATGAAGATTGAAACGATTGAAGAACTTGAAGCGTTAGTAGAAAAGAACGAGCCTTACGTTCTTTTTAAGCATAGTACGACATGCCCAATTAGTCACGGTGCATATACTGAGTTTCAAGCGTATTGCCGTGAAGAAAGAGAAGTGCCAGCATATTATTTATACGTACAAGAGGCGAGAGATGTTTCGAACCATGTTGCAGAGCAGTACAGCATTAAACATGAATCTCCGCAAGTGCTATACATAAAAGATGGAATGGTAGTATGGCATACATCGCATTGGAATATTAAAAAAGAAGCTTTAGAAGAGAATGTAAAATAGAGAGAGGCAAGCGAAGGGCTTGCTTCTTTTTTATTTTGTTGCAATATATTTATGGTACACTATAGATACTTTAAAACTAAGTAAATTGACTTTTGAAAGTGGGTTTTAAGCAATGAAGAAAATGGCGTTATTCATCGCAAGCTTAAGTTTATTACTGGGGGCTTGCAGTAATAATACTATTGAGAAGAAAGATGAAGTTGTACAGAAAGATACGAAAGAAAAAAGTATGATCCCAAGAACTGCTGTTTCTAAGGATTACTATAGAACTGTTATTCCTTTAAAAGAACAAAAGGTAATTAATACAGTTAATGTTAAAACTAATTCTAAACTAGATTTAGCAGAATATGAAAATGGTTTAATGAATATTGCTTCAAAACAATTCGATACAGAAAATTACGTATTACAATTAAATCAATATATTCCAGAGAAAACAATTGATGAATTAGTTACGAAACAAGGAGTACCAGTTTTGACTAATATTATAGAACAGGACTACTTCGGCAAACAGAATTCAAATGAACTAAGCTTATCTGGTGTAGTTATTGGTTTATCTATGTCTTCAAGTGTATCTAATGAGGAAGCTATTTCTAAAGGGACTGAAGTTGCCAAGCAACTTATAGAAGCAATTAATAAAAATGATAAATATAACAAATCTCCGATTACGTTTGCTATATTTAAGCAAGAAAGCACAAGCTCTTTAAAGAATGGTACTTATATTTCAAGCGCTACGGTTCAAAAGAATGAGACTAACCTTGGAAATTGGGATACTATTGATGAAAAATCGTATTCGTATCCTTCTCAAGAATTTGCGGGAGCACAAGGAGAAGACAATAAAAAGTTAGATGATTTTTCAGAAGCAATAAAGAAATTCTCTCCAGGAGATTATATCCCTGTTAATGCTAAGATTTCTTATAAGCAAAATAAGATGGATAAATTAAAGATGGATATTGTCGTTAAATATAATGGTAAGTCAGAATTAATGGCGCTTTCTCAAATGGCTGCTCAAAGTATGGTAGAAAAATTCCCTAAAGATGCTAAAGTTCAATTACAGATAAAGTCTGAGAGTAAAATCGAGGCTGTTATTATAAAAGAGAAGAACAGCGATAAACCGTTCGTTTCTTTCCTATAAAATAAAAAAGACAGTTTTTAAGCTGTCTTTTTTATTTTATAAATTTTCCGGAATACAGTAATTTAAATTTATACTACGGATTTTCTGCTTTCTTATTATGCTATTTCCACGTCTTTTTTCTATCTGTTTCATACAGTATTCTATGTTGTATATCGTGTGACAACCTCGTATGTATCAGCTATAATAAGTTATCTTAAAAAAGTTAATGAAGAAATTTAAAAGAGGTGGCTTTCTTATGGCATCACAAGAGTTAGATCGATTACGTTCTAGCATCGATCAAATCAACCTACAATTATTAGAGTTATTGAATGAAAGAGGCCGTCTCATGCAAGAGGTTGGAAACTTAAAAGAAGTACAAGGTGTGAAACGTTTTGACCCTGTACGTGAAAGAGAAATGTTGAATTTACTTGCGGAGAATAATAATGGTCCATTTGAAACATCGACCTTACAACATATTTTTAAACAAATTTTTCAAGCTGGTTTAGAACTACAAGAAGACGATCATCGCAAAGCGCTACTTGTTTCTCGTAAGAAAAAAGCAGAAGATACGATTGTGGAGATTAATGGAGAGAAAATTGGCGATGGAAACCAACATTTTATTATGGGACCATGTGCTGTAGAAAGTTATGAACAAGTACGCCAAGTTGCAGAAGCAATGAAAGAGCAAGGTCTGAAACTAATGCGTGGTGGTGCTTTCAAGCCTCGTACATCTCCATATGATTTTCAAGGTCTTGGATTAGAAGGATTGCAAATTTTACGCCAAGTTGCAGATGAATATAATTTAGCTGTTATTAGTGAGATTTTAAATCCGAATGATATTGAAATGGCATTAGATTATGTTGATGTTATTCAAATTGGCGCTCGCAACATGCAAAACTTCGAGTTATTAAAAGCAGCTGGTGCTGTAAATAAGCCGATATTATTAAAGCGTGGTTTATCCGCAACAATTGAAGAATTTATTAATGCGGCAGAATATATTATGGCAGAGGGGAACGGTAATATCATTTTATGCGAACGAGGTATTCGCACATATGAAACAGCAACGCGTAATACGCTTGATATTTCCGCTGTGCCAATTTTAAAGAAAGAAACACATTTACCTGTCGTTGTCGATGTAACGCATTCTACAGGGCGACGTGACCTTCTATTACCAGCTGCAAAAGCGGCTATGGCAATTGGTGCTGATGCTATTATGGCTGAAGTACATCCGGACCCAGCAGTTGCATTATCAGATGCATCACAACAAATGGATATTCCAGAATTCAATGAGTTTATGAAAGAATTAAAAGCATTCGGAAGTAAATTATAAAAAGATTTTTTAGTCTATGTAGCCTTTGTTACATAGACTTTTTACAAAAATTGCCCTTTTTTGCATAAAAAATACGAAAATACGAGAAAAGAAGCGAATTTTTTCGAAACTTTTGCGGGAAAATATTGTATGAGCCTGCGTTTTTATCGTATCATTAGTAAAAGGAAGAACTCGGGACGATTGTTGGCATCTGCAAATAGAGTTGATGTCTTTTTTCCATTCAAGTGAACCGATACATAAAAATAGATAACATAAATAGAAGGAGTGTGCGAAGAGATGAACGTAACAATCTATGATGTAGCTCGTGAAGCGAACGTTTCAATGGCTACCGTATCACGTGTTGTGAACGGTAACCCAAATGTAAAGCCTACAACAAGAAAGAAAGTATTAGAAGCAATTGATCGTTTAGGATACCGCCCAAATGCGGTAGCACGTGGACTAGCAAGTAAGAAAACAACTACAGTGGGTGTTATTATTCCTGATATCTCAAATACGTTTTATGCAGAACTTGCTCGTGGAATTGAAGATATCGCAACAATGTACAAATATAACATCATTTTAAGTAACTCTGATCAAAACAAAGAGAAAGAGTTCCACTTATTAAATACGATGCTTGGGAAACAAGTGGACGGGATTGTTTTCATGGGTGAAGATATTACAGATGTTCACATTGAAGAATTCAAAAAATCTCCAGTACCGATTGTATTAGCAGCATCATTTGATGAGCAAAATGAAACGCCATCAGTAAATATTGATTATACACAAGCAGCTTACGATGCAATGAAGCATTTTATTGAGCAAGGACATAAACGTATCGGTTTCGTCTCTGGTCCTTTCATTGATAAAGCGGGAAGCGCTAAGAAGTTACAAGGTTATAAAAAGGCTTTAGAAGAAGCTGGTATTTCATATGATGAAAATCTCGTAATCGATGGAGATTACACGTATGATTCAGGTATCGAAGCATTCGAAAAACTTTGGAGCATGGATGAGAAGCCAACAGCAATCTTCGTATCTTCTGATGAAATGGCACTAGGTGTAATCCACGCAGCACAAGACGCTGGATTAAACGTACCAACTGATATAGAAGTGCTTGGCTTTGATAACACACGCCTTGCATTAATGGTACGCCCGCAGCTTTCAACAGTTGTACAACCAATGTATGATATCGGTGCAGTAGCAATGCGTCTATTAACAAAGTATATGAACAAAGAAAAAGTGGAAGATCACACTGTTATTTTACCTCACCGTATCCAATTTAGAGATTCAACGAAGTAAGAATAAAAAAGCTCACAGCGATTGCTGTGAGCTTTTATTCATATTCAGGGTAGTATTTTTTTACTACTGTATCTACAGTTTCATTTTTCTTAACATGTAAAAATCTTGCGTATAACTCTGTTCCTGTTTCAAATGAAGTATCATTTAATTCAAATACATGTAGCACTTTTCGGAATTTCCACGTTACTTGTTCACCGTACATATTATCGTACGGTTCTTCAGAGTGCATAGCGATTTTTTCGCCTAATTCGTGAGCTTCCTCTAGGTCGTTTGCTTTAACAAGGATAATACTTTCTTCAAAAAGTGTATCGTGATTTTCTTCATAATACTCATCAATTTTAGTAGGAGCAGGCTCACCAGAATGAACAGATTCAAACAATAATTTTACAGCGTACATATTATGCTGCATGTTTCACTTTATAAATAATACTTGCGACAAGCGAAGCAGGTATTGTAAATACGTTACTTTGATAATGATGATGTACTTGGGATTCTTCATAAGACATTTTGTCGTATAGTTCATTTTGTGACACATTCATTTTCTTTTGTTTGTCCTTGAGTACTTTAATGTAGTTGTACTGTATTGGGACGAGAATGATGAAATAGGCTAATATAATTAGTGAAATCCAGATCATTATGAACACTCCCTTACAAAGAATATTTTCATGTTGTAATGCTTTCGCTATATTTGTTGGTGATTCCTTGTTATATGTCACATAAGTGCAAATTCACCTATTATAGGGCAATGTCATGTATAATAGAAAGAAAAGGCTTGTGAGGGGGGAAAAGAGATGATCGTTCTTTGGATAATTACGCTTTGTATGACTGCTATTTTTGCATATATGACGTTAAAACAAAATGGCTTAAAGCGATTTGTTCCAGGAAGTATTCTTGCAGGAATTGCCCTTATCACGTATGTAATTTCTATTTTTACTGAAAGTATTTCGATAGATGTAAGTACGAGCTTAATGTTTATTGGCATTACACTATTTGCAGGTAGCATTATGGTACTGATGGTTGCAGGTATTATTATATTTATTCATATGAATTCGGAAACGTTATAGCATAAAAAAAGGCATGCCCCTTAGGGGCATGCCTTTTGTCCGTTCAATTATGCTCTATCTTTAGAAGAGTTTTGTTGTTTTAGTAAGTCGCGAATTTCGCCAAGAAGAACTTCTTCTTTTGTTGGTTCAGGAATTTTTTCCTCTTTTTCTTCTTCTCTTTTAGATGTTAGTTTGTTGAAGACTTTAATAAACATAAAGATAGCAGCTGCAATAATTAAGAAATCAAAAATAGTTTGGATGAAGTTACCATACATAATAGATGATTTACCGAATGTAATTTTTAAATCTGTAAAGTCAACGCCACCTAATACCATACCAAGTAATGGTGTAATAATGTCTTTTACTAAAGAACTAACGATTTTACCGAATGCAGCACCGATTACAACCCCGACAGCTAAATCAATTACATTCCCTTTGAACGCAAATTTTTTAAACTCGTTCCACATGTGTCAATCCCACCCTTTCCACGATTCATTATGAAATTTATAATTCCTATCAACATATTCTATAGAAATTTGGAAGAGAAATAAAGAGGAAATGGGAATGAAAGTAAATTCTGAAAAATGTATCCGTTTTAATTTTTGTTTACATCATCTAATAAAGATTGTAGCATTTGCTGCGTTTTTAATCCTTCTGCCCCATCTACTAACGGTTTCGTATCTCCATGTACACAGTCAATAAAATGATGAACAGCATCTTCAAAACCGCGCTGCTTTAATGTCGTTTCCCATGACGGAGAACCGCTTTGTGAAACAGAGTTTTCTTCTTCAACTTCAAATGTATTCATATTTTTTACACGAATGATTTTTCCTGTCGTTACAAGTTCAATTTGTTCTAAGTTTGTACCTGCATGACGGTGCATGGCTGTAGAGAGTAAGAGCCCGTTTGCGGTTGTATATGTATGATGTCCATAAAGGAGTTCATTTTTTTCGTTTATTTGCATCATATTATGAACGACGTTAAGGTTATCATTAGCTAACCAGCGAGCAGTATCTACAATATGTAAGTAATCATCTAGCATAGTAAAATCGTACGTATTTGGCCCTACTTTATTTGTGCGGTGCTTTTCAATTCGAATCCATGAAATATCATTAGCTTGTTCTTTGGCAGTGACGTACATAGGAACGAAACGGCGATTAAATCCAACCATTAACTTTCGATTATACTTTTCACTCATTTCGACTAGTTTTTCAGATTGTTCCACTGTAGCAGCTAGCGGTTTATCTACATAAACATCGATTCCTTTTTCAAGAAGTGTAGAAACGATTTCATAATGTGTAGCAGTTGAACTATGAACGAAGATTGCATCACATTCTGAAGCTAACGTTTCAATAGAATGAAAGTCTTGAATACGATATTGCTGGCAAATTTGTGTTCTTTTCTCTGCATTAGGTGTAAATGCCCCTACAAAATTCCAGTTTGTTTCACTTGTAAGTGTTGGGAGGTAAGCTTTTTGTGCAATACTTCCAAGGCCAATCATCCCGATTTTAGGTTTGTTCATGTTTATTCCCACCTTATCAATATTGATGTAACGGCTTAAATGTAGCATAGGGCGGGGGAGGAAGGCAAAAAGTAGGATTACTTCTGTCCCTCTAATAAAATCTTCTCTATCTCTTCAAAGTTATGAACACGGGCATGTTGCAATGGGGTAACACCATCGTTGTCTGGAATATTTACATCAGCGCCATGTTCAATTAGAAGGCGAATGACTTGTTGCTGTGTTTCATCTCCGTTACTTAGTACGATAGCTTCCATTAAAGCTGTCCATCCGAGGTTATTTACATGGTTTACATTAATATTTGTTCGAGTGAGGAGTTCTTTTATAACATCAATATAGCCATGTTCTGATGCGGGAATAAGAGCTGTTCCGCCGTAACGATTCGTAAGCGATGGATCTGCGCCGGCATCAATCGTTAGTTTTAAAATATCCAAATAACCTTCTGCACCGGCGTATAGAAAGGGATTGTTTTTCATATCATCTTGGATATTTACGTCAGCACCAGATTCGATAAGCGCTTTTGCGGTTTTTACATCATTTTTGTATGTAGCAATCATAAGAGGGGTACGTCCTTTATTGTCCGTTATATTTATGTCAGCCCCTTTTTTGAGTAATGATATAACAGTGTTTGTTTCCTGTTTCTCAGTAGCTGCTAGTAGTGCTGTTTCCATGTTTGTCATCTCCTTTTTAACTTCTTGTTCTTGCGAGCAACCTTGTAAAAAAATTACGCAACATATCATGCTTAATGTTTTTTTGAACATGGAATTTCAACCTCCTAATTTCAACCTCCTAATTTCAACTGTAGAATAAGAACATTAAATTTTTATAAACTGACGCTAAAATTACTATAAAATCGCTTGAGTATTTGAAAATATATTTTTATGCTTATGAATATGAAGGATGGGTAAAGTGAAACTTTAATCAGTGGGGAGGGTTCATCCCCCGCTGATTATTAGTTGAAACAATCGGACTGCCCGCAAATAGCGGGGTAAAGTGAGGATATAAATGATGTCTATTAAAACAAGGTTTTTATTTTCTTATATCGCTGTCATTTTCGTTTCTATTACGCTTATATTAGTCGCGGGATTTTTAATCGTTTTTTCGATAACAGGTGACTTGGAAGCAGTGAAAAATTTCTATAAAAGTTCTTACATTCAAAAGCCGCTTACACCAGAAGAAGAGAATGCCTATCTTGAGTTGAAGTCAGCCGCCAAACAGCATCAATCTCAATTGTTAGATGAGTCGTTTGTGTCAGCAATAGAAAAAGATGGTGTGAAAATAGTTGTAAGAAAAGGAGAAACACTTTCATATGCTTCAAACGTATTTGAAAGTGTTTCTTTAAAAGAAGCTCTTCCGAAATTTGAATCAGCAAATATTAATAGTCGTGGTACAACGGAACTAGGCGATACATTTTATCGATATGTAAAATTTGATTTTTATTTTCCACAGAAAGAAGAAGGAAGTATATTTGTATTAAAAAAACAAAGTTCGTTTGTAGATCTTACGCAAAAATTATTTCCAATTTTGTTCGTATCACTTTTACTGTTAGCCATTTTGCTTATTGGATTATTAAGTTATCTCGTCTCAAGAAGTGTAATAAAGCCAATCTTTGTATTGAAAGATGCGACTGAGAAGATTAAAGAAGGAAATTTAGATTTTCAAATGCCAGTTACATCGCATGATGAAATAGGACAATTAAATCAAGGGTTTGAGGAAATGAGGAAGAGGTTAAAAGAATCGATTGAAGTACAAACGCAGTATGAAGAAAATCGAAAAGAGCTCATTTCAAACATCTCTCATGATTTGAAAACACCAATTACATCTATTATCGGATATGTGGAAGGAATAAAGGACGGGGTAGCAAATACACCTGAAAAAATGGATAAGTACTTAACGACTATCCATACGAAAGCAAGACATATAGATACACTCATTGATGAACTATTTTTATTTTCGAAGCTTGATTTGAACCGAGTTCCCTTTCAGTTTGAAACGGTTGAATTAAATATGTTTATGCAGGAATTAATAGAAGAGATGCAGATGGATTTAAGTAAAGAAGGTATAGAAGTTAACTTACAATTACATGCATCACCACTATATGTAACGGCTGATTGCGAAAAGATCAATAGAGTGATATCAAATTTAATTCATAATAGTGTGAAATACATGGATAAAGAAGAAAAGAAAATTACTGTAACAGTATCGAGTGATAGCAATAAAGTCATTGTGAAAGTAATGGACAATGGGTCAGGTATAGAAACTGATACGCTGCCGTATATATTTGAGCGGTTTTATCGTGCAGAGCAATCGCGAAATTCTAGCACAGGTGGAAGTGGACTTGGTTTAGCGATAGCGAAGCAAATTGTTGAAGAACATGGTGGAGGAATTTGGGCGGAAAGTAAGCTTGGGGAAGGTACAAGTATTTTCTTCTCATTGAAAAAAGTACAGGAATGTGGTGAGTAGAATGAAGAGAATTTTACTAGTAGAAGATGAAATAAGTATTGCAGAATTACAGCGAGATTATTTAGAAATTAGTGATTTTCAAGTTGATGTAGAGCATTCAGGAGAAGTAGGTTTACAAATGGCCCTGCAAGAAGACTACGATTTAATTATTTTAGATATTATGCTTCCGAAGATGAATGGATTCGAAATTTGTAAACAAATACGTGCTGTAAAAGATATTCCGATTTTACTTGTTTCAGCAAAGAAGGAAGATATAGATAAAATTCGCGGACTCGGATTAGGTGCGGATGATTATATAACGAAACCGTTTAGTCCAAGTGAATTAGTCGCAAGGGTAAAAGCACATATTTCTCGTTATGAAAGATTATCAGGAAATATAAGTAAGCAACGTGATACGCTATATATACATGGAATCTCTATCGATCAACGAGCGAGGAAAGTTTTTATAAACAATGAAGAAATCGCGTTTACAACGAAGGAATTTGATTTATTAACCTTTTTTGTAATGCATCCAAACCAAGTGTTAAATAAAGAACAGTTATTTGAACGTATTTGGGGATTAGACTCAGCTGGCGATTTAGCAACGGTTGTTGTTCATATAAGAAAGCTACGTGAAAAAATTGAAAGAGACCCTGCTCACCCGCAATATATTGAAACAGTTTGGGGAGCTGGTTATCGTTTTAATGTGTAGGGAACCTGTCAAATTGTTGACAGGTTTTTTTGTATGTTATTCGAATTGAAAGGGAAAAATAGGTAATTCGTGTTAAGATATAAAGAGAAATAAAACATAGGAGAGTATGAGAGGGTGTGATATATTTTGGGAGATACATTAAAAGATAATAAATCAAACAAGGCTTTAAGGATTGGAACTAATGTCATACTTGTTTTATTACTAGTAGGTGCAATACAAATGTTTTACGATAAAGATAATACAAATGATCATTACGGTGGGTTATTTATGATGGTCTTTTGGATAATTAAAATGATTTCTAGTTTTACGATCAGTTTAAAAGAAGGAGATAAAAAGTCAGTATTCATTGATTTAGGTTTAGTGATTTTTTCTGTTCTTCTTTTGGTTGTTACTAGTGTGAAATATTTCTTTTGAAAAAGCTCATAGTCTTATAGAGGCTGTGAGCTTTTTATCAGTGTTTAGATTGCCTTAATAATAACGGTACTAGTGTAACGATTTATAAAGTTTCTGAGTAGTAGAAATAAATTGAGCAGCTTCTTCCAAAAAGGGATAATGGTTACTCTCTTCAAATGTTACAAAAATAGAATTACGTATACCCTCATGCATCTCGATAGAATATTGAATTGGGCCAGTCCATTAGTACATAAAAATATATCAGCGATTATTAGAATATATCGGCGAATCTTGAAATATATCAGCGATTATCAAAATATATCGGCGCAACTCAAAATATATCAGCGATTATTAAAATATATCGACTTACCGACAGAAACCGACAATAAATAAAAGGAGGCTGTTCAAAAACGAGCCTCCTTTTTGTTTAGTACAAAGATTTTGTCATATTATTCCGAATAATTTCAAGGGATTTCGCTACAGTTAATGCGTTCTTTTCTTCAATTTCTGGTTTACGGGGGATAGGTTTATACATGTTGTCTGGGTCTTCCCATGTGAGGGGAAGTTCTGTTTCGGCTTGTCCTTTCCAAGCGTCAATCCATTCTGGAGGGAGATAACCTGAGATGTTTTGGATGTTGTTCATTTCGAGCCAAATAAGTGCCCAAGCTCTTGGGACGACGCGCCAGTGGTCATAGCCGCCGCCGCCGACAGCGATCCAGCGACCGTCGCAATATTCATTGGCGATTTCGCGAGCGAGCTTCGGTATTTCACGGTAAATATTCATCGTCGCGCAAAGGTGTGTAAGTGGATCATAATAATGTGCGTCAGCGCCATTTTGCGTTAAAATAATATCCGGTTTAAAGTATGCTGCAACTTCTTTTACGACAGTTCGATATGACTCTAAAAACGATTCGTCTTCTGTAAAAGCATCGAGTGGAACGTTAAAAGAATAACTATAGCCATTACCTTGTCCGCGTTCATTTACAGCGCCAGTTCCAGGGAATAAATAACGCCCAGTTTCATGTAATGAAATGGTGCATACGTTAGGATCGTCGTAAAAAGACCACTGTACACCATCACCGTGATGAGCATCTGTATCGATATATAGGACGCGTAAACCGTATTTTTTCTGAATATATTTCATTGCGATGGAACTATCGTTATAAATGCAAAAGCCAGAAGCTTTACCGCGGAAGCCATGATGTAAGCCGCCGCCTAAATTGAGGGCGTGCTTTACTTTTCCGGAAAGAACAGCATCGACAGCTGTTAATGTTCCGCCAACGAGTAATGCACTTGCTTCGTGCATATTTGGAAACATCGGTGTATCTTCTGTTCCGAGTCCATATGTCATGGCAATTGATTTTTCTAACTTACCTTCTCCAGCACGTTTTACCGCATTTATGTACTCCTCTGTATGAATGTAGGCAATCTCTTCATCGGTAGCCATCCGTGGTGAGATGATTTGGGAAGGAGAGATAAAACCACTCTTTTGTAATAAATCATACGTGAGTGTGACGCGCAGTTGGTTAAAAGGATGATCAGGGCTAAATGAATAGCCCCGAAAGTCATCCGAATAAATAAACGCGCTACTCATGCTTGCATCCCCATGATGTTCGGCCATAATACGCGGTAGCCTTCTGCTTCAAGTGCATCAATCACTTTTAGCGGATTCATCGTTTGAATGCGGAAAACGAGTACTTTATCATTCTCATCTTTTGCTGGATAGACGAGAACGCTCACGATGTTTATTTGTAAATCACTAAAAATAGCAACAACTTTTCCAAGAATACCAGGTTCATTTTTCACTTGAATTTCAATTTGTGAACTTGGTTGATGTGCCCCTGTTAATTTCACTAACGTGTGCAGTACTGTAGATTCAGAAATGATTCCAACTAACTTTCCAGCCTTTGTAACAGGGAGACAGCCAATTTTATTTTCAAAAAATAAAGTAGCAATTTCCTCAACGAAATCAAGAGGATGGCAAGTCATAACAGGATGTTTCATAATAAGTTCAAGTGGTTGCTTCAGCATATCGAGTGAAACTTGTTCATCTAAAATAGACGGACTTGCATCTCTTACATCCCGATCAGAAATAATGCCTACGACATGATTATTTTGATCGACAATTGGAATGTGCCGAATGCCTTTCGTGCGTATTGTTCGGATTGCTGTTTCAATTGTATCGTTTGGATGTAGTGTCACTACTTTTTGATTCATAATTTCTTCTACAATCATTCCAGTTGCCCCCTTTATTAGTACATAAAACGATTGTGAAAACGTAGACGATCGAATGCTTGAATGGAATCCGTATCGACGCGTTTGCCGATGCGAACCATTAAACAGTTAGCAGGGTGTGAACAAATTTCAGGATCGTCTGTAGCCATCCATTGTAAACCACCGGCATTCATCATTTTTTCCATTACTTTTCGGTATTCCCAAACATTTAAGCCTGTTTGTTTTAAATCCCAGTGCCAATAATATTCAGTCGTTAATATAATGTAATCTTCCATATGATCGTCCATCATTGAAACTTCTAATAAGTTTTTTCCGACAGAGCAACCGCGAAAGGCTGGGACAACTTCAATCGCCCCAAGTTCAATTAAGTTTTCAATCTTTCCTTCTGACCATCGCTCGAGCGGATCAGGATACAAGTATGTAACATATCCAACAATCGTTTGGTCATGTCTAGCAATAATGAGACGAGCTTCTGGTAACTTAGAAATTTCGACAATTGCTTTATATTGCTGCTCGGCAGGACGAAACGCAATTAAGTCTGGATGGAATTCATACATTTCAAGATTATGTGTAGAGACAGGACCTTCAATAATTAAAGTGCCTTTCGCTGTTTTTAAGTTTCTGGCATTATATATTTTTTTATGAATCAATTTATTGCTCACCACCTTGAGGGTTTGTGAATCTATTAATATCGTACTTTATAATATATGCGATGTGAATCGAATTTTGTCATTAAAAATTTGTCTAAAAATCAACAAATATACTGAAAATTTTAAATAATATCATTATAATAGATAATAGAATACATAGGAGGGGGATGTAAAGTATGAAAGTGGAAACGCTTCCTGTCATTAAAGGAGAAAATAATTTGCCGAATTATGAAGAGGCATACGCGAATTTTAACTGGGAAGAGGTTAATAAAAATTTTACTTGGAATGAAACAGGCCGAGTGAATATGGCGTATGAGGCAATTGATAAGCATGCGAAATCCGATCGAAAGAATAAAGTGGCACTTTATTATCAAGATGGATCGCGAAAAGAGAAATATACATTTAAGGAAATGAAGGATTTTTCTAATAAAGCAGGAAATGTCCTGAAAAACTATGGTGATGTTGAGAAAGGCGATCGCGTTTTTATTTTTATGCCACGTTCCCCAGAATTATATTTTGCACTTTTAGGTGCAGTGAAATTAGGGGCAATTGTTGGACCATTATTTGAAGCATTTATGGAAGGTGCAGTTCGCGATCGTTTAGAAGATAGCGAAGCAAAGGTGTTAATTACAACTCCTGAATTGTTAGAGCGCATACCATTAAATGATTTACCAGCTTTAAAAACTGTCTTCCTTGTTGGAGACAATGCAGAAGAAGGCGGTAAACTTGTAGCGTTCAATCCTTTATTTGAACAAGCTTCAAAAGAATTACATATCGAATGGTTAGGCCGTGAAGACGGTTTAATCCTTCATTACACATCTGGCTCTACTGGTAAGCCAAAAGGCGTCCTTCATGCACAAAACGCAATGGTTCAGCACTATCAAACTGCGAAGTGGGTACTGGACTTAAAAGAAGATGATGTATATTGGTGTACAGCTGACCCAGGCTGGGTAACTGGAACAGCTTACGGTATTTTCGCACCGTGGTTAGTAGGGGCATCAAATGTTATTTTAGGCGGGAGATTTAGTCCAGAAGCGTGGTATGAAGCACTGCAAGATTACGGTGTAACAGTTTGGTATAGCGCACCAACAGCGTTCCGTATGTTAATGGGAGCTGGACAAGACGCAATTAAAAAATATGATTTATCACAAGTGCGCCACGTATTAAGCGTTGGTGAGCCGTTAAATCCCGAAGTAATTCGCTGGGGTATGAACGCATTTGGACTTCGTATTCATGATACGTGGTGGATGACAGAAACAGGTGGACAAGTTATTTGTAACTACCCTTGTATGGAAATCCGTCCAGGTTCAATGGGTAAACCAATTCCAGGTGTGAAAGCAGCGATTGTTGATAATGAAGGAAATGAAGTACCTCCATACACAATGGGGAACTTAGCAATTGGTAAAGGTTGGCCAGCTATGATGCGTGGAATCTGGAATAACCAGCAAAAATATGAATCTTACTTTATGCCGGGAGATTGGTACGTATCAGGTGATTCAGCTTATATGGATGAAGATGGATACTTCTGGTTCCAAGGACGTATTGACGATGTAATTATGACGTCAGGTGAGCGTGTTGGTCCGTTTGAAGTAGAAAGTAAATTAATCGAGCATGCTGCTGTTGCAGAAGCTGGTGTAATCGGTATTCCAGATCCAGTACGTGGTGAAATTATTAAAGCATTTATCGCGCTTCGTGCGGGATACGAGCCATCTGATGAATTAAAAGAAGAGATTCGTCAATTTGTAAAAAAAGGCCTAGCAGCTCATGCAGCGCCAAGACAAATTGAATTTAGAGATAAATTACCGAAAACGAGAAGTGGTAAAATTATGCGCCGCGTATTAAAAGCGTGGGAGCTGAATTTACCAACTGGTGACTTATCAACGATGGAAGATTAAGAGAGAAAGGTCTGAACGAAACAACGTTCAGACCTTTCTTTTTTATGTTATGATGAACTTATATATACGTGTTGGAAGGGGAGAAGGAAATGAGAACAGAAAAAGAAAAGATGATACAAGGGGAAATGTACATACCTGCTGATCCAGTTTTAGTACAAGAGAGGGAGCAAGCTCGTATATTAACAAGAAAGTTAAATGAAACATCAGAAGTAAAATTAGAAGAACGTAGTGCAATCGTAAAAGAATTATTCGGAACGACTGGAGATAACATTCATATTGAATCTTCTTTTAGATGCGATTATGGCTATAACATTCATGTCGGTGAAAATTTTTATGCGAACTTTGACTGCACCATTTTAGACGTATGCCCAGTTACAATCGGAGTAAACTGTATGTTAGCTCCAGGAGTTCATATTTATACGGCAACGCACCCGCTTGATCCAGTAGAACGCATAAGTGGATCTGAATACGGAAAACCCGTTACAATTGGCGATAACGTATGGATTGGCGGAAGAGCTATCATTAATCCAGGTGTAACAATTGGAGACAATGCAGTTATCGCATCTGGATCCGTTGTAACGAAAGATGTGCCTGATAATGTAGTAGTTGGCGGGAATCCTGCAAAAATTATAAAAAAAATAAAATAATATTTGAACGCATTGCCTTCCTCGTCTGTATACATTTATGAAAGAATAGATGAGGGAGGCTTTTATATGTCTAATAAGTTACTTCTTACTTTTGCTTTAATCGGAATTATCGTCGTATTTTCTTGTGGTCTGTTATTACCAATACCAATTGGATTTAAAGTTTCAATGATTACAGTTGGAGTCATAATGATTGTTATGTTTTCAATCATTATTCCGTTTGATAGAAAACATATAGTACGAAAAAAAGGATATAAAATTGATTTTACAAAAACAAAAGTGTATTTTCGCTGGAATGTATTTGATACGATTTCGGCTTGTCTTGCAGTGTATGCATGCATATGTGTGCAAGCATTAAATATTTTAGTGTTAAGTGGTCATACAATACAAAACTCATATGTTCAATTTTTTACGCTTCAATCACAAGCGTGGATTATTGTCGCAAGTGTATATTTAATTTCCCGCATTTCGTTAACGTTAAAAGGAATAAAGGAGATCAAAAATCATGGCGCAGATTGGGATTGAGGAGGAGCTCATGCTTGCGTACCAAAAGGGAGATAAGCAGGCTGGGGAAAAACTATATGTTTTAATCAAACCAGCGCTATATACATTTTTGTATCGATTTAACCGAGATGAACAATTAAGTATCGACCTCGTGCAAGATACGTTTTTGACGTTAGAACGTAAGAAACATATGTATGAACCTGAAAAAGGCAAAATAAAAACGTATTTATTTCAAATTGGTTATCGCCTCATGATTAATAAATTAAATAGAAGAAAAAAGTGGCGTACGCTTTTGCCATTTTTAGTACCGATTCAGGAAAAAGAATTTTCTCACGAAGATCGGCTCACAGTAAGAGAGGCAATTTTGAAAGTTCCTGAAGAACAGCGGGCTGTCCTTATTCTTTCTTATTATCATGATATGCAGCAAAAAGAGATAGCAGAGATATTAAACATTCCGATTGGAACAGTGAAATCGAGACTCCATAACGGGATAAAGAAATTGAAACAATTGCTGGAGGTGGATGAAATTGAGCGAAAATCCCTTTAAGAGTGAATATAAGTTAAATCAGCATTTAGATAGTGACCATGTAGAAATACCGGACTTTCCAAAAACGGTAAGTCGCTTCGATCGATTAATCGGATTTCTTGCTTCTCCAGCGAAAGATCCTGTGGAGGCAACAATTGGGAATAATCTATCGATGGTTTTTCATGTTTCGATATTAGTTGGTGTTCCAATTCTTTCTCTTATTACGATACTCTTTGCGGCGTTGTAAAGGATTGATAAGGAGAGAAACCCGACCTCTATTTGACACGCCTATATAAATGATGGTATAAAGAAAAGTATATGAATAATTGAGCGTGGAAAGGGAGAAGTAGTGATCATTTCCCTGTTTTAGAGAGCTGATGGCCGGTGAAAATCAGCACATAGATGATCGCGAATTACGCCCC
>Ga0209130_1000978_pt1 | contig 22413 bp, 21 predicted proteins | sample AraplaMF_Cvi_mLB_FD_184264 | JGI IMG/M metagenome (GOLD analysis project Ga0209130, IMG submission 184264) | Arabidopsis root microbial communities from the University of North Carolina, USA - plate scrape MF_Cvi_mLB (SPAdes) (version 2) | ecosystem: Host-associated > Plants > Roots > Endosphere...
GTTTTTAAACACAAAAATAGGAGGCATTTTATGATTTTTTGTTCAACATTACCGTGTACAAAAATGTACAAAGAAAGAATATGCAATATTGCATTTTACATTATTTCATCGAGATAATATGTTATTTATTGAATGTAATATATAAATGGAGGAAATGTTATGAACAAGAAATCAAGGTTTACCCAAATGATGCTCGGTATTAGTACAATGGCCTTATCATTTGGAAGTATCCAAACACAAGTATCAGCGGAAGAAAACACACCTTATAATGTGTTACAAAAGAAACCAATTGGGATAGAAACTTCAACAGATGAAATTGCACATTCTACAAAATCAGACGAAACATTGTCTTATGAAGAACGTTTAAAAGTAGGCGATTTTTCACAACGTTCAGCTCCGGTCGTGAAACGAGCAGCGGCAAAACAATTTCAGCAAAAGTATTCTGTGGCAGAGCTGAATAGAATGAGTAATGACGAATTCATCGATACATTGGCAAGTATTAGTTGGAATCAAATTACAGATTTAGATCAATTTAATCAAGAAACAAAAGAGTTTTATCAGAATAAAGAGCGAATACAGGTTATTATTGATGAATTAGGTCGTCGTGGAAGCACATTTACAAAAGATGATACAAAAGGGATTGAGACGTTTGCTGAAGTATTACGTTCCATATCTTATGTAGGCTTTAATAATAAAGAGGTAAGCTATTTAAATGAGCGAAGCTTTCATGATAAATGTTTACCTGCATTAAAAGCAATTGCAAAAAATCCGAATTTTAAATTTGGTACAGATAAACAGGATGCAGTGGTATCTGCATACGGTAAATTAATTAGAAACGCTTCTTGTGATGCTGAAACAGTTCAATATGCGGCAAATATATTAAAGCAATATAACGATAATATTTCCACATATATAAGTGACAAGAAGAAAGGGGACGCCTTGTATGAGCTTATACAAGGGATTGATGATGATATACAGTCTTACTTGTTTGAGACACGTAAAAAAGCGGATGAAACAATATGGTATGGGAAAATTGATGGTTACATAAATGAAGTTAGTCGAATGGCTCTTTTGAACCATCTAACAACAGAAAATAAATGGTTAATTAATAATGGTATTTATTATACTGGTCGTTTAGGGAATTTCCATAGTAATCCAAATAAACCTTTAGAAGTACTTACACAAGCAATGCATATGTACCCTCGTTTAAGTGAGGCTTATTTTAATGCGGTAGAGCAAATTTCAACAAACTATGGTGGAAAAGATTATAACGGAAATACAGTAGATTTTAAGAAAATACGTGAAGAAGGCCAGCAGCAGTACTTACCAAAAACGTATACATTCGATGACGGCTCTATTGTATTTAAAACAGGAGATAAAGTAACGGAAGAAAAGGTTAAGAAACTATATTGGGCTGCAAAAGAAGTAAAAGCGCAGTATCATCGTGTAATTGGAAAAGATGGAGCGTTAGAATCAGGGAAAGCTGATGATGTACTGACAATCGTCATTTATAATAATCCAGATGAATATAAACGAAATAGCCAACTATATGGATATGATACGAATAATGGTGGAATTTATATTGAAGGAATCGGAACGTTCTTTACATTTGAGCGTACACCGCAGCAAAGTCGTTATAGTTTGGAAGAATTGTTCCGTCATGAATTTACACACTATTTACAGGGAAGATACGAAGTTCCAGGATCATGGGGACAAGGAGAAATGTATCAAGATCAACGTTTGACTTGGTTTGAAGAAGGAAATGCAGAATTTTTTGCAGGATCTACTCGTACGAATAATGTTGTTCCGCGCAAAAGTATAATTAGTGGATTATCATCTGATCCTGCGAAACGTTATACAGCAGAACGAACATTATTTTCGAAATATGGAGAAGGAGAAGGAGACGAAAAATGGGACTTTTATAATTATTCTTTTGCACTGCAGTCTTACTTATATACTCATCAATTTGAAAATTTCGATAAGATTCAAGATTTCATTCGTGCAAATGATGTGAAGAATTATGATGCATATCGTGAAGCTTTAAGTAAGGATCCAAATTTAAATAAAGGATACCAAGACTATATGAAGCAGTTAATTGATAATCAGGGTACATATAATACTCCGCAAGTATCAGATGATTATTTAGCTACGCCTTCACCAAAGCCACTAGCTGATCTAAAGAAAGACATTACAGATGTAGCAAAGATAAAAGATGCAACGATTACAAAGCATAAGTCTCAATTTTTTGATACGTTTACATTAGAAGGGACATATACAGGTGGCGTAACAAAAGGAGAATCTGAGGATTGGAAAACGATGAGCAAGAAAATCAATCAATCTTTAGAACAGTTAGCGCAAAAAGAATGGAGCGGCTACAAAACAGTTACAGCGTATTTTGTTAATTATCGTGTGAATGCGAAAAATCAATTTGAATATGATGTTGTATTCCATGGTGTTGCAACGGGAGAAGAAGAAAAACAGACTGTTAAAGTAAATATGAATGGACCGTACAATGAAATATTAAATGAAAAAGTTGAGTTTCATAGCGATGGTACAGAAAGCACAGGTGGAAAAATTGTTTCTTATCTCTGGGATTTTGGGGATGGTACAACAAGTACAGAAGCAAATCCTACTCATGTATATGGAAAAGAGGGAACATATACTGCAAAGCTAACAGTGAAAGATAATAAAGGAAAAGTAGGCCGAGGACAAACATCGGTTACCGTAAAACAGGATGAGCCAGCAGGTCATAACTATCAAAATGCAAAGGTAATTCGTTTTAATAAGCTTTCAAAAGGAAATATGGATCGTCCGAATATGGCGTATATGCACACATTCAATGTCACATCTCCAAAAGAAGTAGATATTTCTTTTATAGATGAACAGGGAATTGGGATACAATGGGATGTATATCACGAATCAGATTTAGAACATCCTGTTATTACGGGCCAAGCGGATGGAAATAATATAAAAGGGAAATTTGAAGCGAAACCTGGGAAGTATTATTTAGTCTCATTTTTTGAAAAGGAAAACGGAAAGGGAACATATTCATTAATAGTAAAATAACTTCATTTAATTATATCACGACGAACTGTAATGAATAAGAGACTGTTGTTGTTCCTTGTTTATTTGTTTAACAAAGAATAATGTAATATTCGAGAAAAAATTGAATGAAATAAAAAAGAATCCCTTATGATTGAACAGCTCCCTGTCAAGTAGACAGTGGAAATAATAAAAAACCTTAAGCGGCTTGAATCCTGTATTCCAATGGGCTCAAGCCGTTTAACCTTTCTTGGTAACGCTCGTTATTATAAAATTGGATATACTCATCTATTGCCTGTTGTAAGGCTTCAAATGTTTCATATTTATGTAAGTAATACTTTTCACATTTCAACGTTCCCCAAAATGATTCCATCGGTCCATTATCTATACATTTTCCTACACGGGACATACTATGAGTCATGTTTGCTTTTTCTATTTTTCTCTTAAATCCATGTGATGTATATTGGTACCCCCGATCACTATGAATCAATGGTTGTTCATTCGCTTTTAATATATTGATAGCTTGGTCTAATGTCTGAAATACCAATTTATTATTGTTTGAATGTCCCAATACATAACTAATAATAGAGCCATCATAAAGATCTAAAATAGCGCTTAAATATGTTTTTCTTCCGCTTTTTAATTTGAACTCTGTGACATCTGTTACCCATTTTTCATTAGGTCTGCTTGCCGTAAATTCACGATTAAGTCGATTTTCAGCGACATATTGCGCAGTTGAGGGAACATAGCGTTTTCTTTTCCGACGAATCACAGACTGTAATCCAGCGATGTGCATTAAACGATAAATACGTTTATGGTTAAATTTTGTATGGTATCTCCTATTAATATTTAATTTCATTCTTCGATACCCATAAATGCCTCCTACTTGTTCATAAATCGCTTGAATATCTTGAAGAATCGCTTCATTTTCTAACTCTCTAGCTGTTGGCGTACGCTGTAGCCATTTGTAATAGGCAGCACGAGATACACCGGCAATTTCACATAAAAGGATGACTGGCAGATTTTCGTTCACATGTAAATCTTGAATCGCTCTATATTTATTTTGTAGACGAATACTTGTTAACGACGCCTCCTTTCGAGTTCCTCTAACTTTTTTAAAAAAGCATTTTCAGCACGTAATCGTTCATTTTCTTGTTTTAAACGTTTCATTTCTAGTTTAAATTTTTCTTCCACTGTTAATTCATATTCTTCTTTCTTTCGACCTCGTTTATCTTGTAATGCCTCTTCACCATTTGCCTCAAATTTCTTGACCCATTGGTATACTTGTTGATAAGAAACACCATAGCCTTCGGCTGTAAGTTGATAGTTTTTCTGATGCTGTAAACAGTAGTTTACAATTTGAATTCGTTCTTCTAATGTTGTTTTTCTTGTATTTGTCATAGATTTTGTCATTCCTTTACCCGTATCATGTAATTCTCTATGACTATTATACTTTTTAATCCATTTTCCCAAAACGGCAGTACTAGATATATCGTATTTTTGAATGACCTCATGTAATGAATAACGTCCTGATAGATACTCATTAACGGCCGCCAATTTTAGTTCTTTTGAATACGACTTCCAAGAGATTGCTTCTGTTAAACCATCTTCACCATTCAATTCATACCTTCTTTTCCAGTCTCTAATCGTTCCAGGATCAATTGAAAATTTAGCAGTAATATCAGCTATTGAATGCTGACCATCTTTATAAAGAGCTAAAATAGCCAACTTTTCAGCTTTAGAATATTTTATTCGTGACATAAAAACGCCCCCTTAGATAAACAGATTTTTATTTTTTATCTGTCTACCTAAGGGGGAGCATATCATCTTTTTTCAAAATGGATTCCTTTTGTCTTTTATCAAATAAGGATTTGTAAAGCATTTCTGATTAAACTTCATTCTAAATCTACACTAAATGCTTAAGTTGATGGGCATGGCATCACATATCCATCAACTTAAGCATTTACCACCAATACGGAAATTTTGTGCATTTTGCTCTTTTTATTGCTTTAGGTTCACTAGTCCTTTTATCTTGATGGACATAGAGCACGGCTCCCTACTATCACTTTCTTACCTTGTAAATATATGTTAAATACTATAAAATCTAATAGCATTTATATTTTTCAGAAAAATCAAAACAAAATATAAACTTTATTGTATAATGTTGTAAAAAGATGTCGGAGGGATTTAATGTTAAATAAAATATCTCAATTCACAATAAAACTTTCATCAATTCTTTTATCACTCTTACTATTACTAAATTTACCTTATTTATTTATCACTCAACAGGGATTCACTTTTCAACCAATTCATTTTTTTAATCAGATCGTTACTATGTTAAAACAGGTTTTCTCACCTGAATCATTAGTAGTTATAGGATCAGACCCGAAATTTGGTAGTTTCAAAAAGACACCATTATTTCCAACTGTTTTAGAACCTTACCTATATTCATTTACTGTATTATTTATAGCCTTTTTTCTTGCGCTCTTTCTATCATCTAGTATGGCATTTTTTTATTTTTTAGCAAAAAATTATATAAAAAAATGGATAAACCGAATTGTGTTCATATTAGAAGCTGTCCCTGATATGATGATGATGATTTGTTTGCAAATATTTTTCATATGGGTACTTCAGAAATTCGGAGAATCTCCTGTCACCATTATTTCTTTTAATGAAAATCGAGCTTATTTACTCCCTATTGTATCTTTAGCGGTCTTACCTACATTACAAATGTTTCGGATGATGGTGTTATACATAAAAGAAGAACATGGAAAACATTACGTAGAGGTGGCATATGGAAAAGGCCTTTCATCAAGTTATATACTATGCATTCATTTATTCAAAAATATATCTATCCACTTCTTCCACCATTTAAAAACGATTTTTGTTTTCTTACTTTCTAACTTATTCATTTTAGAATTTGTTTTTAATATGGAAGGCATTATTCAATTTTTATTTAAGAAGGCGTTTATTTCACCTCCAGCTGCATTTATCATACTTGTTATGATCATTTTACCATTTTATACTATTTTTCAAATAACCTCATTCATGATGAATAGATGGAAAAAGCAATTGAAAGGAGCAGCATTATGAAATCTATTTGGAAATCAAAACGCTTTTTAATTGGCTTTACTTATCTATTCATACTTGTTTCAGCTAGTTTTATTTATAGTTGGTTCTTTAAAGATAACATCCCAAAACCTCCTCAGTTACTTTACAATGACAATAACGAATTACTTGGAAAGGCCCCCTTTCCACCATCGTTAATGCCGCCTTTTGGAACTGATCGTTTTGGAGAGTCTGTTTTCTTACAAATTGTAGAAGGAGCAAAATTCACCATTTTATTAGCCGTGGCAATTAGCTTCTTTCGAATTTTATGCGGAACATGTATAGGAATCCTCTTAAGTTTATATGCTCCAAAATTCAAGAGATTTTTCCAGACATGCTCAGAAGTTTTTTATTATATTCCAACTCTATTTATCGCATTTATACTCATCACGCCCGTTAATATTGTAATTACATCAAATGCTGATAGATTAGACCCAAATATTTCATTTACGTTTTATCAAGTACTCGTACTTATTTTCGTCGCTCTGCCTACACTTTCTTTATATATATCCTCAGAGGTTGATGAATTTATGAAACAAGATTACATTTTAAGTTCACAATTACTGGGTGCTAGCCGTTTTCATATTATAAAAAAACACTTACGAGTCTTATTACTTGACCGCTTATTTGTGTTATTCATGGAACATATCGTCCAAACACTCATACTCGTTATCCATTTAGCGTTGCTTGACATTGTAATTGGCGGGATACAAATGCGGGAACTCTATGACGGAGTGCTCAAACCTGTTTCTCTATCTAATGATTGGGCAGGCCTTATTGGATTAAATCGTTATGAAATGAATCTTTCATGGTGGATTATTTTTTATACTCTCGTTTCATTCTTTATTACGATTCTTTTTATTAAGCTTATGACAATCGGGATTCAAGATGCACTGAAAGCAAGAGATTCGCAAGTTGTAGCAATTCAAACCATTCCAGATCATAAAAAATTTGTTAAACATAAAGATTCTTTTTCGTTTGCAAATAAAGTGAACCTTTAATCATTCCCCATTAATCTGCATTGCTATTAGTGGAATATAAAGAAGATGATCCCTGTTGAATACAGGGATCATCTTCTGCATGCCGTCTAACTTTTTTACATATCCTTTGCTAGACTCATGCTTTTTATATTTAAAGTGAATTATTTGCAATCACAATTATGCTGTTTAAAATCGATTACCATACGTCCTTGAATTCTACCTTGTTCCATTTCTTCGAATACATTTTGTACTTTATCTAGAGAACACGTTTGAACAACTGGCACTACTTTCCCTTCTGCGCCGAACAAAAATGCCTCCTCTAGGTCCTTACGAGTACCAACTAGAGAACCTACTACTTCAATTCCGTCGAGTACAAGTCGTGGAATATTTAAATCCATAGTTTCTACTGGTAAACCTACCGCAACGACTTTACCACAAGCACGTACTGCATCAACCGCTGAGTTGAAGGCTACTTTAGAAACAGCTGTTACTACAGCAGCATAAGCTCCACCAAATGTCTCTTGTACAATCTTATCAGCAGGACCTTGCGTAATTGGATTGATAGTCATATCCGCACCAACTTCTTTTGCTAAGGCTAATTTGTCGTCATTGATATCTACTGCAATTACCTTTGCACCAAATACATTTTTAGCGTATTGGATAGCTAGGTTACCTAATCCACCACAACCATAGATGACAATAGGTTGACCAGGTTTAATGTCCGATACTTTTATAGCTTTATATGTAGTTACACCCGCACATGTGATTGATGATGCTTGAGCAGGATCTAGTCCTTCTGGTACTTTCACCGCATAATCAGCTGTAACAATACATTGTTCAGCCATACCACCATCTACTGAATAACCAGCATTTTTCACTTCACGGCAGAATGTTTCTCTACCAGTTACGCAATATTCACAACGGCCACAAGATTGGAACATCCATGCAATACTTACACGGTCACCAACCTTTAGTGAAGTAACATCATCAGCAATTTTCGTAACAATACCTACACCCTCATGACCTAGGATACGGCCATCTGTATTACCAAAATCGTGATTTGCAACGTGTAAATCAGTATGGCAAACTCCGCAATACTCTACATCTACTAACGCTTCGCCTGAGCGTAACGGACGTAATTCTTTTTCAATAACTTCGACGTTTGCTCTGCTGTTTTTATTAACCACTACTGCTTTCATATGTGATCTCCCCTTTAGTGTTTTAGAATTTTAATGAGTTCTTCTCACAACTTCTGTCTTCACTGTTTTGGCCAACTATCGCACCAAATTTAAGTGTTCAATCATCATTACATGTTCATCATAACATGTAATTTTATAAGTCCATTGTAAAATATTGAACAATATTTGAATTATTATCCAAAATGTATTTTGATGTATGAGGCTATTTTTTGCTTTTGTATGCGAAATATATAGGTATAACAAAATGAATGTTTTTAAATATAAGAAATTACGAATATTAATTAGTGACCTTTTTCTATGAGGGAATTTAAAAAACGTAGATCTAGAGGATATATCAACAGACAATTGACCAATATAAAAAGCTCTTCATTTGAAGAGCTTTTTATATTCGCTTCATCGAAATTGTTTCACGAATGCTTTGTAAATTTTGTAGTGTTTCATCTTGGCGCTGTAACGACAATCCCACATACAAAGTACCTAATAAACTTAGTTGTGCTAATCGCGATGAACTTGCTTCCGTATGAAATTCTGTCTCACGAGTCGAAGTATATAGTGTTATGTCAGCAAGTTGACTTAACGCTGATTTCTGATAGCTCGTAATTGCAATATACACACAGCCTGCTCTAGTGCCGTTTCATTTAACAAATGTAATGTATCCTGCAGTCCTGTAATATGCGAATGAAAAACTTTTTTAGCGACAGTTACCATACTATCTTCTGCAGACACTTCTTCATGAATATTTTGCATTGGTGTATGTACAATCTCACGAGCTAATGTAATTTTCAGGTCTTGAAAACCTAGGTGTTTGCATAAGCGGAATATCGTTGCATCAGAACTATTCGTAACTTCCGCTAACTCCGTAATCGATTTATGTACAACATCTTGTGAATGTTTCAAAATATGTTCGGCAATACTTCGTAATTTCGGCGATAAACCATTTAACGAAGCCTGAATCTCTCCAATCCCACCTTTTGTACCAGGCATATCGTATCTTCCCCTTCCATAGTAGCTATATCTCGTATTAACGGGCAGTAAGACTCCCTCCTCAAAATCCGATGAATGCAAGGGAGTTGGATGGGAGTCGGGCTGCCCATAGAAACCCGATTGGTGCGGGCTAATAATCGAAAGAAGAAACACCTTTATTTAGCGCATCACTATACATTTTATTTGCACTTATGTATTCTACCGTAACATATGACACAATTATTCATACTTATTTCTAGTTTTCCCCATGCTTTACTGCGTATAATGCAGCTTGTGTACGATCATCTACTTCTAATTTAGCCAATACGTTAGAAACGTGTGTTTTCACAGTTTGTTCTGTAATATGAAGCTCTGCTGCAATCTCCTTATTGCTTCTTCCTTTCGCAATTTCACGAAGTACTTCTTGCTCCCTTTTCGTTAACATAGAAAAAGGATTCTCTTTTTCTTTCTTGACTGCTAATCGTCCTAATAGTGCTGGTGTTACTTTCGGGTGAAAATTTGCATTTCCTTGATATACCGCAACAATTGACGCAACAAGTTGATCTGGCTGCACTTCTTTTAATTGATAACCATCTGCCCCAGCTTCGAGTGCTGGTAAAACGTAATCTTGTTCTGAAAAACTACTGAGCATAAGTATCTTTATCGTCTCATCATATTGTTTTATACGTTTTGTCGCTTCAATACCATCCATTTTCGGCATTGATAAATCCATTAATACTACATCTGGTCTTTCTGTTTGGACGAATGTTAATGCTTCTTCACCATTTTCTGCTTCCCCAATAATTTCAAATTCTTCTCTCGTCTTCAAAAAGAATACAAGTCCCCTTCGAACGATATGATGATCTTCTACAAGTAGTAATTTAATTTTCATAGACGTTCTCCCTTTCAAACCGGTAATTGAATTTCTATTTTCGTTCCCTTTTCTGGTTCTGCTTTTATTCGAAAAATCCCCCTCATTAATTCAATTCGTTCTTTCATACTTTTCAAACCTAGTGCGGACTCTCTTACTTGTTCCTGTATAAATCCTATTCCGTTATCTTCTATGTAAAAGTGCAGCTTATTATCTTCAATCCTTAAATGAACACATACTTTTTCACACGAAGCATGCTTTTTACAATTATGTAATGCCTCTTGGCTTATACGCCATAAAACTTCTTCTATTTCATCTTCAATTAAAACCATTCCATCAATTCGAACTTCCACTTGAATCCCTAACAGTTTTCCATAATTTTGTATCGCTTCTGCTAAACCTTTTTCTAATCCTTCAGGTCTTAATTGCCAAATTAATAGCGTCATCTCTTGTAATGCTTCTTGCGATAATTCCCCAATATAACTTAACATCTCTTGCAAATCTCTATCTTGCGTCATACTCAGAGTACCTTTCGCTGTTAGCATAATAGAAAATAACAATTGTTTAACTGAATCATGTAAATCACGAGCCAATCGATTCCTTTCAGCTACAACTACATATTTACGTTCTTTCTCCACTAATTGAATACGTTGTATTGTCGTTCCAATTTGAAATGCAATCGATTCTAATAACGCTAACTCTTCCTCAGAAAAATGTGTTTTATGGGGCGAGGCCACATTTAATAGACCAAATCTCTCTGATCCGGACCTAAGTGGAATTGTCGCATGATGTGTAACATCTTCTGTTTCACCCCAATTACATTCAATCGCATCTTCTATTCGCTTACATTCAATAATATTTGTCGCTTTTTCTAATCTGCCATTCACAAAACGCTCTACACACCAACAGTCTCCTTCACACATCGGCTTCTTCTTTTGCCACGTAAGGGCTGGTGGTAAGTTTTCGTCTACAAGCATACGGTGCTTTCCACTTTCATCAATAAAGAATATCCACCCTGTTTGTAAATTCATAACTTGTAACAATGTATGTAAAACTTTTTCTAACATGTCCTGTAAATTCGTTGCTTCATTTAGCAATTCCGCAATTTCTTTTAATGCTTCTAAACGATGTATCTCTTTTTCTTCAAAGTTCATTCTCATCACCAACTATCATTATAACATTAAGAAATTTCTAAATTCTATAAATAAAAAAGAACTGAATTTCTTCAGCTCTTTTTTATTTATCAATCATTTTTTTATTTTCTCTTTAAATTTTGGCAGCGTAATTCTTAAACTGAACTACGCCAAGTAATGAAGTTACTTTTTAAGCCCTCTAAAACTCATCTACATCTACAAATCCGAATTCAAAATGTAAAGCTTTATTTAATTGTCTGACAAAGATTGTTCCCCACGGATATGCTGCAAACTTTCAGTAGTAACAAACATATTCGCTGCTGGCATTTGCACTTGATGTTTATGGAACATAGCCATTAATGCAAATCTTACTTGTCTAGAAGTTTCAAAATAATCTTCTGGTTTAATTAAACCTGTAATACAAAATTCATATCCAACATATTTAAGGTTAGGATTTAAGTCTGTAACACCAACATATTTAAATGGTTCAACAGCCTCATCCTCTACTTTATACAGACTTTGTTCCAAATTTTCATTGCATATAACACATACGTCTTCTAACAATTCCTTAACTCTTGTAGGATCTTCCTGATAACTTACCGTGATGCGTTCAATTACTCGCATCCATCCTTTATTAAAATTTTGTATCGTTCTAATCTCTCCATGTGGTATGGTAAGTAGTTTTCCTGACCATTCACGTATTTGCATAAAACGAATACTAATTTCCTCAATAGTTCCCGAATTTGTTCCGTTAAAAGTAACAAAATCGCCAACACGAAACTCTTTGTCCGCTAATCTCGCAAAGCCTAATATGACATCTTTTAGCATTTGTTGCGCAGCAAAACCAATGACAACTCCCGCTATCCCTGCACCTGCAATAATGCTTTTTATATCTACAAACTGACTAATTAAATAAATGATTAGACTGATGATAATGATATATCTAAAAATAGATCGAATGACACTTTGAATCGTCTGTTCTACCTCTTCATCAAAAAAGCTGGACTTTCTAAAAAACCAATCAATAATGCGATTTATTACAAACGAAATGATGATAAGAACTAAAGCAAATAGTAAAAACCTTAATAGTAAAAACTCCCTTACATAATTAAAAAACTCCTCAGTATACGCTAATACACTCATCTATCCACTTCCTTATTTTTTAAAAATTTCATGCAGAGCTGATTTATTGTAATTACTTATTGATTATCTCAAAATTTGCTTTCGCAACTTTTTCCCCTGATCTTTCATTTTACTTTCTTAACTATGTATTTGTATCCCTAGTTCATCTCCAACAATATAACCCTTTCATCAATCTTTCAACTTCAGATGTCCTTTTCTATTTACTATAAATATACCCTTTTTAATAATCTAAAGGGAGATTACAATAGAAATTTTTATAAGCAACTTTGTAATTCTCACCTCGTTCAAAGGAATACATTCACATAACACCGAATAGTTCATTTGATACTTTTTTCATGGAGGTTACAATTAATGGGATATATCGAAGAACTAAGAGCAATTGTTGGATCAAGACCACTCAATTTAGCAGGAATTGCTGTAGCTGTTTTAAATGACCAAGGACAAATATTACTACAACAAAGACGAAATGGCATGTGGGGTGTTCCTGGAGGGTTTGTGGAACTCGGTGAATCCACAGAAGAAGCTGGAAGACGAGAAGTGCTTGAAGAAACAGGTATTGAAATTGGTTTACTTCAGTTAGTAAGTGTATTTTCAGGTAAAGAGTTTTTTGTGAAATTAGCGAACGGAGATGAATTTTATCCTATAACAATCGCTTACCTTTGCAAAGACATTACAGGTGGCTTGTTAAAAGCAGACGGAGTTGAATCATTACATGTACAATTTTTCGATTTAAATGGGCTACCAGAAAAGATTAGTCCGTTCATTAAAAAGTTAATTCAACAACAATTCGTTTCTATTTAAATGTAAAAAAAGAGACCTTTTTGAAGGCCTCTTTTTCACTTCACTTCTGCATTTAAACAAGATTTAAAATGTCCAAGTGCATATTCATGTCCTTGCGCATTAAAAGATGCAACTGCCTTTTCATAAACGACAATTTTAAATCCTTTATTATAAGCATCTACTGCTGTATGAAGAACACAAATATCAGTACATACCCCTACAAGATGAACTTCTTCTATTCCTCTTTCTCTTAGTTTCATCTCTAGATCCGTTCCCGCAAATGCACTGTATCGCGTTTTGTCCATGTAATATACATTCTTATCATTTTTATATTTTTCGTATACATTTTGTAATTCACCAAACAAGTTTCTTCCATTTGTACCTGCTATATTATGAGGTAGAAACAAATTGGCTTCTGGATGATGTACATCATTTTCTTCATGTTTATCAATTGCAAACACTACGTAATCTCCATTTTCAATATATTGCTTCGTTATATGTACAAGTTCTTTCTCAATTTCTTGACCTGGCTTCCCGCAAGTTAAAGCACCTTTTTCAGCTACAAAATCATATGTATAGTCGATATTAATAAGAGCTCGTTTCATTACTACTATCTCTCCTTCTTCTGTTTCACAGTAAACAATAGAAAATTTGTTATTACGACATCGTATGTACTATTCGACATTTCAAATGAAATCCCTACATTTCCAACTCAATACTTACCTTAATCCGAGTTTATCATAAAGTGAAACTTTAATCAGAGGGGGGTGTCCATCCCCCTCTGATTATTAGCCTTCACCAATCGGGCTTTTACGGGCAGTTGATCTCCCACCTAACTTCCTCGCATGCGCCGAATTTTTAGGTGGGGTTCTTACTGCCCGTTAAAGCGGGATAAAATCGGTACACAATGACAAAACATACAGTTCCAATTAATAAATCATGAATTTGATAATTGAGCGTTACTTCAATTGCCTCTTGTAAGGTAAACCAAATTATCGACATCATTATCACAAGTAAGAAAATACGAATACATCGCTTCAAATTTTCAATCCCTTTCTCTTACATAGCAAAGAATAACTTCTTCCTATTCATTCGTATTAGAAAGCGAAACAGATTATTCTCTATTACATCATTCGATCCATACAAAAAAGCACACTACTTTTTTGAGTAATGTACCTTTTATTGCGCTTAAGACGCAGGCTTTGTTTCAAATGTCGCTTGATTAAAGCTAATGACTTTTCCTTTCGGGTCATTGTTTTCAAACTGAGCTGCGGTAATCGTATGACTACCTGTCTCAAGCATTTTTTCTTTTAATTGTACTGTTGTCTGTGTTGAACTAGTTACTTGATGTTTATCTGCAAATATTTGATCTACAAATACGAATGTATCTTTATCGTTTTGAAAATTAGAAAGTTCTAACTCGACTTGCTGAATTAAAGTATCTTTTTTGATAAATACAGTCGGTATATTGCCATTTTCAGAAGTACCATCTGGTGTAATGACTTTTACTTTCCCTTCTCCAACTGGTATTGCCCTTTCAGGAAATACAACCATATTCTCATCACTTGCATTTACAACCTGTTCTTTCTGATTAGGCTGTGCGTCCTCTTTTTCCTTTGGAGTACCACAACCTACTAATAACAATACAGACAGTCCAGCGATTATGAATTTCTTCAAAATTCATCCCCCCTGTAATTTCATTATATTTTATTATACAAAAATAATTTTAATATTTTAAAACTACTTTTAACACTTTCATGAACAAATACTATCTTGCTCACGATTACTGTATCATACTTTCCTTAATAGAACATTAATTTTTTGTAAGCAATAAATAGAAATTCTTTCTTATTCATCATTTTAGCCCAAAATCACACCAAAATATCCCAAAAAATAAAAAGACATCGTTATTTCCAATGTCTTTTTTATCTATTATTTAATAAATGTTGTAATCTCATCTACTTCTTTTCTTGGAAGTTTCTTCGGTTTATCTTTCGGAAACCCGAGTGAAATAACCATATTTATTTGTTTTTCAGGCTCAATTTGTAAATATTGTCGCAGTTCATCCTGAGCTAATAATACAGGTCCTGTCATTGGACAAGTACCAAGTCCCTTCGCATGTGCAGCCAACATTAAGTTTTGTGCCGCTAAACAGCTACTCTTAATCCCTTCCTCTTCCCACACTGAATCAGGAACGAAGGCAATTGGATCAAATATCTTTTCACGAAACTTTGATTCATATGGCGTTGCCAAACATACGATTAATACTGGTGCCTCAGAGAAAGCTGTCGCATACGGTCCGAAAGAACGTGTAAGTAATTTCCCTGCTTTCCCTTCTCCATTTTCTGCTGCTTTTGCTGCAAGTTTATGTAATGCATCCCATGTCATTTGTTCAATTTCTTTAATTTTCTCTCGGTTCATAATAACCAAGAACTCCCACGTTTGTGAGTTCGTATCACTCGGTGCGTAACGAGCACAATCAATAATTTCTTTTATATCACTTATGGATACTTCTTGTTCCGTGAATTTTCTAACACTTCGTCTACCGTGAATTACTTCTTTAAAATCTTCATAATTCATACATAAAATCCCCTTTTTACAGCGTTTTCAAAACTTGTCCTACGGTTGAATTATATCATGAAAAAAAGCCGGAAGAATACCAGCTTTTTTCTTCAGTATTAATTTGTCACTTTAAACAAACTAATACTCTCTTCATATGCAGCTTGTAGTTTTTTCGTAATTGGTCCTCTTTCACCGTTTCCAAACTGCTCATCACCAATTTGAACAACCGGGAATATTTCGAGCGGTGTCGCTGTAAAGAAGCACTCATCAGATTCATATACTTCCTGTAATGAGAATTCTCGCTCTTCTACTTCAATATGTAAAGCTTTTGCTAATGTAATAACATAGTGACGAGTAATGCCGTGTAGAATAAAATTGTCAGTTGGATGGGTAATCAATGTATTATTTTTCACCATAAAGAAATTAGAGTGACACCCCTCAGTTACAATTCCCTCTCGTACTAATATCGCTTCTTGATACCCTTGCTCATTTATTTTATTTTTAATCATAATATTCGGTAGCAGGTTTAATGATTTTATATGACAAAACTTCCATCTGATGTCCTCTTCTACTGTTACTTTGATCCCCGCTTCCATTGAAGCAACTGGTCTTGGGAACGAAACAAGATTTGCAAAATATGTCGGCTGTAAATCTGCCTCATATACATGATTACGCGGTTGTGCGCCTCTTGATATTTGTAAATATACATTCCCATCTTCTTGAAATTGATTTTTTTCAATCATTTGATGTAACCCTTCCACTAATTCTTCCTTCGTAAATGGTGGAACTAGTTTAATTTCTTCCATTGATTTAAAAAATCGCTCCAAATGTAAATCTAATAAATGAGGCTTACCATCGTATAGTCTAAATACCTCATAAATACCATCACCAAATTGGAAGCCTCGCTCTTCTAATGCGACCATCGGCTGTTCTTCCTTCGTATTAATAATTCTCCCATTGAACAAAATCCAATCTTTATGAGTAGCCTTCATTCTTCCCCACTCCTTTATTACATGATTGGTTTTATTGTACAACTTATACCGTTCTGAAAGAAGGAATTTTCTGTATTTTCACAAATAAAAAGTACATCACTTCGTAAAAGTGATGTACTCTATCATTCATTTATTTAAGAAAATATTTTTCAATATCATCTAACATAAGGTTTGCAGCTTTAATGCCGCCTGCTGTATTCCAAATTACTTCATCTACTTGGAATACTTTATTATTTTTAGAAACCTGTAATTGCTTAAAGAGTGGATCTTCTGTCCATTCTTTCGCTAACGTATTTCCTTCATTATTCTTATCCGCATCTTTATCAGATGTGAAGTAGAATATGTAGTCCCCATCCATATTCGGAATTTGCTCTTTTGTAATTCCTTTTATCGCAAATTCATCTTTATCTTGTAGTGGTGGTCGCTTAAATCCAACATCATTTAAAACAGCACCTGAGAATGAGTTTTTCTGATAAATCCGGACATCACCTGGTACGAAGCGAATAATAGAAACTGTAGAATTCAATTTATCTCCTAGCTTCTCTTTCATTCCTTCAATACGTTTTTTATAATTTTCAAGAGCCTTTTGCCCTTCTTTTTCTTTATTTACAGCTTTTGTATAGAGTGTAAAGTTTTCCTTCCAATCCCCGCGCAATGTTTCAGCGTATACAGTTGGCGCTATTTCGTTCAATTGCTCATATATTTTTTCATGACGCATTTTATTCCCGATAATTAAATCCGGCTGAAGCTTCATAACTGCCTCTAAATTAATATCACGCTCAGTTCCTACAACTTTCGTATCTTTTAACTCTTTTGCTAAATGAGGATACCATTCATCGCCAGCACGTGGTTTTGTAGTTCCAACTGGTGTTACTCCAACAGCTAAAAGTGCCTCCGCACCCTCATTTGTTAAAACAACTACTTTTTTAGGTGTACCATTTACTGTTGTTTCACCCATTGCATGCTTTACAGTATACGAATCTTTTGCTTTAGCTGATGTATCATTTTCTTTTTTCTCTTCTTTGCTACACCCTGCGATTATTACCATAAGTATCATAATGCAGAACATAAATATTTTTTTACTATGTACCATATGTCCTCCCTAGATGAAATCGATTATCATTAACAATTAAAGGTTAATGTATATTACATACATTGTCAATGTATATCAGAAAACTTTTTTAATATATACAATTTAAATTTTATCCGCTATTCAAATGTTTATTTTTAAAATAAACTGTATAAGTATGAAAATAATAAACGTTCTTAAAATGCGTATCTACGTTATACATAAATACGCATTCATATTACATTATAAATTCATTTTCTAATATTGATTATATTTAATATATGATGGATCATTGTACACCCATTGATTTCCACCAAGGTTCAACCAACCGTTTTGATTAATATACACTAAATAAGATTCTGGATTATTTAATTTACGAATAACTGAAGAAGATGTTGATGGACCACTTCTTAAATTCACATTCGTTCCTTGTATATATGCGACACCAATTGCACTTCCATCACTATTGCTCGTCTTTACAAAATTAATGTACGAAGGGTCATTATACACCCATTGTCCATTTCCTAAGTCCAACCATCCATTACTTTCCTGATATACGACATACGACTCTGGAGAGTTTAGTTGACGAATAACTGAAGAGGACGTTGATGGACCACTTCTTAAATTCACATTTTCCCCAAGTATATAGGCGATCCCCTTTGTTTGTGGTGTTGGCTGAGGGTTTGGAGGTTGTGGATTTGGAGGATTGGGATTTGGAGCAACTCCAAAAATAGCTGCTATCCCATTTGCATACGCTTGACTTAAGTCTTCAATAAATTGTGGATTTTTCAATAAATTAGCATCAAACGTTGTATCAATAAAAGCAGTCTCAGTTAAAATTGCATCCATTGCAGTCTCTCTTAGTACCGCATAATTTGCTTTTTTGGCTCCTCGGTCACGAAGACCATATTTAGTTAATACAGGATTGACTGCTGCATGCATTTTTTGTTGCTTTTCATATGCAGAACTACTATTAGATAGCGCATTGTAAATATAACTTTCAAATCCAGTGCCACCGCCGCTATTAATGTGAAATGAGATAAAATAATCTGCACCAAATGAATTAGCAATATTAGCACGTTCTGATAAAGAGATGAATACATCGCTGTCACGTGTCATTTTAATATTGATTGGATAATTTGCAGATAAAATATCTCGTACACGTCTAGCAATTTGAAGTGTTAACTCTTTTTCCACTAACCCATTACCAACAGCACCAGAATCATATCCACCATGCCCTGCGTCTATAACAAGTTTCATATATCTTTTTCGTTCCTTTCGTTAAGGTAATAAGCTTACATTTCTACTCGTCCTATTTTATGTTAGTTGTACAAGTTCCGTTACAAATACAAATACAAAGAAAAAACCCCCTTATGTAAGGCGGCTTCTATCACTTTTCTTTAACCAATTTAAAATGAATATGTACGATTGATAGTGGATGTAACGTATACAAAACAAAATAAATATAAGAGCTATTCCAACACCGCTGTATAACAATCCAAACTTTAAAAAGATGTTCAAAAGAGGTGAAAAATGAATTACGTTTTGTAATGCAAATAACATGCAAAACAAAATTACAAACACGGGTATATATTGTAATTCATATGGTCTTCTCTTCTTATACATTCTTTTTCGAATAAAAATCTGGCATAGTTCTGCTACAATAAAACAACCTCCAACTAATACAAGACCAGCAGTCATTGTCATACATTCACCTGCCCCATATTCATTTCATCAAGTGATCAATATTCACTATATTTTCTTTACATATATTCCATTTTCCTCAATAAAACCAGATCCCACTATGAAAGATTTAGCTTGTTCCGTAAACACCTCTTGCAATACTTTTATTTCATTCACATTTCTCTGTTTCATTATTTCTTCAAATGTAAAATACGTATTTGTCCCGTATCCATAACCTTGATAATCAAAATGAATAATTAACTGTGACAAAATAGCACTCTCTTCTTGGACACTATAATCTATTACACCAATATATGTATCATCAACTTTTACACAATACTGAACCTTTTTCATATCTAAGCTGTGTGAGTGAAACATTTCTTTTACAACGCTTTCATTTTCTGTATTTACTTTCTCAAACGTAATCATATGTTGTCCATCCTTTTACTATTATTATATCAATTATAATTACAATTTATGAAAAAAACCTTAAGGCCGAATACGACCTTAAGGTTTTTTTATTAAACTAAGCTATACGCACGCTTTGTTTCTTCGTGGAACTTATTCGTATCGTATTTATGCTCAACATAAATTTGATGCCATACCATAAACGCAAGTACAGTCCAAATTTTACGGCTATAATCGCCTTTATCTGCACAATGTGCTTCCAGTAAGTTTAATACATACTGTTTGTCGATTAAATGATCCGTTTTGCTTTCTTTAATAATATTTATAGCCCAATCGTGCATTTCATCTTTTAACCAGTGACGAATTGGTACTGGGAATCCAAGCTTTTTACGATCTAATACGTGATCCGGAACAATGCCACGTGCTGCTTCACGTAAAATAGCTTTCGTAGTTCCGTTAGCAATTTTAAATTCAGTCGGAATTTTAGATGCAACGTCAAATACTTCTTTATCTAAGAACGGTACACGAAGTTCTAATGAATTTGCCATCGTCATTTTATCAGCTTTTAATAAAATATCGCCGCGTAACCATGTGAACATGTCAATGTACTGCATTTTACTTACATCATCATAATCTTTAATTTCGTTATACAATGGTTTCGTGATATCCATATAGTTAACACTTTCATCGTAATACTTCATTAATTCAGCTTTCTCTTCTTCACGGAAGATTTTCGCATTTCCATAGTAACGCTCTTCAATTGGCGTACATCCACGCTCTAAGAAGCTTTTCCCTTTAAATCCTTCTTTAAGAGCACCACTTAATGCCTTTAGAACGCTCTTTCCTGGGCTAGGAATGTAAGAGAACATTTTTAAAGAGTTTGGCTCACGATAAATGTTATACCCACCAAATAGCTCGTCTGCACCTTCACCAGAAAGAACAACCGTTACATGTTTACGTGCTTCTTTCGCAACGAAATACAATGGTACAGCTGCTGGATCTGCTAAAGGATCATCCATATGCCAAATGATTTTTGGGAACTCATCCATAAACTCTTGCGCTGAAATGAATACGTTATGGTTTTTAACTCCTAATTTCTCAGCAGTTTCTTTCGCAACGTCAACTTCACTGAAACCGCGTTGCTCAAAACCAATAGAAAATGTTAAAAGATTTGGATTCATTTCTCTTGCGATAGAAGCAATAATAGATGAATCGATACCACCAGAAAGGAATGAACCTACTGGTACATCACTACGCATATGCACTTTTACAGAATCGTATAATACATCACGAATTGCTTGGATATGTTCCTCTTTCGTTGCGCTTGAAGCGTTGAAATAAGGATTCCAGTAGCGATGGATTTCCATCTCTTTACCGATTTCTTTTACGAAGTAATGACCAGGCTCAATTTTGTTAACATCAATTGTTAATGTTTCTGGCTCTGGACCATATTGGTACGTAAAGTAATGTTGTAGTGACGTTGGGTTTACCCCTTTGTCTTCCATTACATGCATAATACTTTTCTTCTCAGATGCGAAGAATGTAGTATCACCTTGTTGTGCGATGTATAAAGGTTTAATGCCGAAGTGGTCACGTGCACCGAAAAGTGTCTTTTCTTCACGATCCCAAATCATAAATGCGAACATACCACGAAGGTAGTCTACACATTTTTCTTTCATATGTGCATACAATGCAATGATAACTTCTGTATCAGATTGCGTTGCAAACGTTGCGCCTTTTTCAAGTAACATTTCACGTAATTCTACATAGTTGTAAATTTCACCATTAAAAATAATTACATATCGATCATTTTCATAAGTTAGCGGCTGATGTCCTGCCTCTAAGTCAATGATACTTAAACGGCGGAAGCCAAATTGTACATGTTCATCACGAAAATATCCCTCGTCATCTGGACCACGGTGGAAAATAATCGTATTCATATTTTCAAATTGATGTTTTTCTGTTTCTGAAAACTCTCTAGGGTTTTCACATAAACATCCTACAAAACCACACATACTTCTTACCCTCTTTCAGTTTTCATTCTGTTTCTATACTACTATATCAACCCTATTTATACTAGCATAATCAACTCGATATGGCGATAAAAACTATAAAAAAATCACTCCATTTCACATTTTACCCAATTTTTTTGTGCAAACATGAAAAATAGGCACTCACATTTGCACACATTTGTCATATGATATTGCAAATTGATTTCTAGGAGGCAAAAACATGAGTGATGAAAAAAAAGAATCTTCGTCTCGTCCACCAATTCGTAGTTACTTAAAACAAATTGATGATTTTTTTGAACAAACGCCATTACGTGATGTAATTGCGGATATGAATCACTTTTTTCAAAAAGGAAACCGCTTATTAACATTCCCTGTCGACCTATATGAAACTGGAGAAGAACTGGTCATAAAAGCAGAACTCCCGGGCGTTCAAAAGGAACAAATCCAAATAGAAGTTCAAAGTGAATA
>Ga0209130_1000988_pt1 | contig 22183 bp, 23 predicted proteins | sample AraplaMF_Cvi_mLB_FD_184264 | JGI IMG/M metagenome (GOLD analysis project Ga0209130, IMG submission 184264) | Arabidopsis root microbial communities from the University of North Carolina, USA - plate scrape MF_Cvi_mLB (SPAdes) (version 2) | ecosystem: Host-associated > Plants > Roots > Endosphere...
TGAATGTTATTTTTAGACAGCGTTATTTTTATTATTTTCCCCCTTTTTCAGCAAAAGTCGTTGTATATTCCCGAATTTATAAAAACGGACGTCCGTTTATTGAATACAATAGATTCGTATCAATTGACAAAAATCCTTCTTTTAAACAAATATTTTTTTTAGTGGAAATTGGCGAAAAAAATTTTTTGACTTTTTGTAAACGTTAACAATGCTGTTAAATCAATATAATCAAAGATGTACGTACGATTAAAAATTAAAAATTTTCTAAAAATTCACTTGATTTATTTAGAAAGGAGAGTAAACTAGGAAACAATAAAAAACTCATAGAACATAGGGGGCGCTTTCCAGTGAACGAGCAATGGATTTTCTTAAATGGAGAATTTGTTCCAAAAGACGAAGCAAAAGTTTCAGTATATGATCATGGCTATTTATATGGCGATGGAGTGTTCGAAGGGATTAGGGTGTATAGCGGTAATGTTTTCCGTTTGAGAGAGCATCTTGTCCGGTTATATGAATCAGCGAAATCCATCATGTTAGAAATTCCATATACGTTAGAAGAAGCAATGAAGATCGTTGTTGAAACGATTCGACATAACAAACTATCTAATGGATATATCCGCCTAGTTGTGTCAAGAGGACCAGGGAATCTTGGATTAGATCCCGATTCTTGTACGAAACCAAATGTAGTAGTAATTGCAGAACAACTATCTTTATTCCCACAAGAATATTATGAAAAAGGGATTCCAATTATAACAGTTGCAACGCGTCGTAATCGCCCAGATGTTTTGTCGCCTCAAGTAAAATCTTTAAATTACTTAAATAATATTTTAGTTCGCATCGAAGCGAAATTAGCTGGAGTACAAGAAGCACTTATGTTAAATGATCAAGGGTATGTAGCTGAAGGCTCTGGAGATAACGTATTTATTGTAAAAGGAAATAAATTAATTACACCGCCAAGTTCTGCTGGGGCGTTAGAAGGTATTACACGAAACGCAATTTTAGAAATCGGCGAAAAGCTTGGGTATGACGTAAGAGAAGAATTATTCACAAGGCACGATGTATATGTAGCTGATGAAGTGTTTTTAACAGGAACAGCTGCTGAAGTCATTGCTGTTACGACAGTAGATGGTAGAACGATTGGTTTAGGAAAAACAGGTCCACATACAAATCGTCTATTAGAAGAATTTCGTAAATTAGTTGTAGAAGATGGTGAGAAAATTTACGAAGAAAATAAAGTTGGATAATAACTCTTTATGACATGATAAAACGTTGATAGGGAGGAGTAGTTGATTGTGAAGCCTCACAGAGAGTCGGTGGTTGCTGAAAACCGATGGTTCACGTCGACGAACATCGCCCTTGAGTGCTAAGCTGAAGCATTTGTCTAGGCTTAGACGGTAGCTCCGTTATTAGCTAGACTCATCCCGAGTCACTGAGGCAAGAGTATTCTTGCAAAGAAGGGTGGTACCGCGAAATCTTTCGTCCCTTCAGCACATAGCTGGAGTGTGGACGTAGGATTTTTTTATTTTATAAAGGGTATAAAAAGGGGGCTTATAAGAAAAATGTCTTCAAAAACAGAAGAGAAACTGGCAACTGGTGCACAGCTATTGTTAGAAGCGCTAGAAAAGGAAAGAGTAGAAGTGATTTTCGGTTATCCAGGTGGTGCTGTTTTACCTCTATATGATGCGCTTTATGATTGTGAGATTCCGCATATTTTAACGCGGCATGAACAAGGTGCAATTCATGCCGCTGAAGGATATGCAAGAATTACAGGGAATCCAGGAGTTGTAATTGCAACAAGCGGGCCTGGTGCTACAAATGTTATTACTGGTCTAGCTGACGCGATGATTGATTCATTACCGCTTGTTGTATTTACAGGGCAAGTAGCAACAACGTTAATCGGGAGTGATGCTTTCCAAGAAGCTGATATTATGGGGCTTACGATGCCGGTGACGAAACATAATTATCAAGTACGAAAAGCATCGGATTTACCTCGAATTATTAAAGAAGCATTTCATATAGCTAGAACAGGAAGACCGGGCCCAGTTGTAATTGACCTTCCGAAAGATATGGTAGTAGAGAAAGGTGAGCGATGTAGTGATGTACAAATGGATTTACCAGGATACCAGCCTAATTACGAACCGAATCTACTACAAATAAACAAATTATTACAAGCGATTGCGACTTCAAAAAAGCCGTTAATTTTAGCTGGAGCAGGTGTATTACATGCAAAGGCATCGAAAGAATTAACAAGCTTTGCTCGTAAATATCAAATTCCTGTTGTGCATACATTACTTGGTCTTGGTGGTTTTCCGCCTGATGATAAATTATTTCTTGGGATGGGAGGAATGCACGGTTCTTACACGGCTAATATGACGTTATATGAATGTGATCTACTTATAAATATAGGAGCAAGATTTGACGATCGTCTTACTGGGAATTTAGCATATTTTGCTAAAGAAGCGCTTGTCGCACATATAGATATTGATCCAGCGGAAATCGGAAAAAATGTGCCGACTGAAATTCCAATTGTTGCGAGTGCGAAGCGGGCGTTAGAAGTATTACTTCAAACAGAAGGAAGTAAAGAAAATCATCATGAATGGCTCTCTTTATTAAAGAGTAGAAAAGAAAAATATCCATTAACTTATAAACGAAATTCTGAAAGTATTAAACCTCAATACGCGATTGATATGCTATATGAAATTACGAAGGGAAAAGCCATTGTAACAACAGACGTTGGGCAACATCAAATGTGGGCAGCACAATATTATCCGCTGAAAAATCCAGATAAATGGGTAACTTCTGGAGGCTTAGGAACAATGGGATTTGGATTTCCAGCAGCAATTGGTGCACAAATTGCAAAGCCAGAGGAATTAGTTATTGCCATTGTCGGTGATGCGGGATTTCAAATGACCCTGCAAGAACTAAGTGTATTAAAAGAGCATTCTTTACCAGTTAAAGTGTTTATTTTAAATAATGAAGCTTTAGGAATGGTAAGACAATGGCAAGATGAGTTTTATAATAAACGATATTCGTACTCCATACTTTCGTGTCAACCAGATTTTGTTGCCCTTGCGAATGCATACGGCATAAAAGGCGTCCGTATTGATGATCCACTTCTTGCAAAGAAGCAATTAAAGCATGCGATTGAATTACAAGAACCAGTATTAATTGATTGCCGCGTACTTCAATCTGAAAAGGTTATGCCGATGGTTGCCCCAGGAAAAGGGGTTCACCAAATGGAGGGAGTGGAGAAAAGGTGAAGAGAATTGTTACAGCGACAGTTCGAAATCAAAGCGGTGTGTTAAATCGAATTACAGGCGTTATGACACGTAGACATTTTAATATTGAAAGTATTTCAGTAGGGCATACGGAATCGTCGGATATTTCAAGGATGACGATTGTTGTACATGTTGAAAGTGAACAGCAAGTTGAACAGTTAATTAAACAACTGCATAAGCAAATCGATGTCCTAAAAGTCTCTGATATTACAGAAGAGGCAATGATTGCTAGAGAACTCGCGCTTATTAAAGTGGCAACTTCAAGTGTAACAAGAGCAGAATTATATAGTTTAATTGAACCGTTCCGAGCCGCTGTAATAGATGTTGGAAAGGATTCCATAGTGGTGCAAGTAACAGGTACCCAGGAGAAAGTAGAAGCGTTAATTGAATTGCTTCGTCCATACGGTTTGAAAGAAATTGCTAGAACAGGTGTAACAGCATTTACGCGTAGTATGAAAAAACAAGATAAACAAGTGATGTTAATTCAATAATTATTTAAATATAGGGGGAAATGAAAATGGCAAAAGTTTATTATGAGAAAGATGTAACGGTAAATGTATTAAAGGAAAAGAAAGTAGCAATTATCGGATATGGATCGCAAGGTCATGCGCATGCGCAAAACTTACGTGATAACGGATTTGATGTAGTAGTTGGACTGAGAAAAGGAAAGTCATGGGATAAGGCGAAAGAAGATGGCTTTTCTGTATATACAGTAGCGGAAGCAGCACAACAGGCGGATGTAGTAATGATTCTACTACCTGATGAATTGCAGCCAGAAGTATATGGAGCTGAAATTGCACCAAACTTACAAGGCGGGAATTCTCTTGTGTTCGCACATGGCTTTAATGTTCACTTTGATCAAGTAAAACCGCCAGCTAATGTAGATGTATTTCTAGTAGCGCCGAAAGGCCCAGGGCATCTAGTGCGCCGTACGTTTGCTGAGGGCGGAGCTGTTCCTGCATTGTTTGCAGTATATCAAGATGCAACAGGAGTTGCGACTAAAAAAGCACTTTCTTATGCTGATGGAATTGGAGCGACGAGAGCTGGTGTATTAGAAACAACGTTTAAGGAAGAAACAGAAACAGATTTATTTGGAGAGCAAGCTGTGCTTTGTGGCGGAGTAACTGCGCTAGTAAAAGCTGGATTTGAAACGTTAGTTGATGCAGGATATCAACCTGAACTTGCATATTTTGAATGTTTACATGAATTGAAACTCATTGTTGATCTTATGTACGAAGGTGGACTTGAAAATATGAGATATTCAGTTTCAGATACAGCGCAGTGGGGCGACTTCGTATCAGGACCACGCGTTGTTACTGAAGATACGAAGAAAGCGATGGGAGAAGTGTTAGCAGAAATTCAAGATGGTACATTTGCAAGAGGTTGGATTGCAGAGCATAAAGCAGGAAGACCAAATTTCCAGGCGACAAATGAGAAAGAAAATGAACATGAAATCGAAGTAGTTGGACGTAAATTACGCGAAATGATGCCTTTCGTACAGCCACGAGTAAAGGTAGGGATTAAATAATATGAAGCAGATTTTGTTCATGGATACGACGCTTCGTGATGGCGAACAATCACCAGGAGTTAATTTAAATGAACAAGAGAAATTGCAGATTGCAAGGCAACTAGAGAGACTTGGTATTAATGTAATGGAAGCGGGATTCGCAGCAGCTTCTGAAGGTGATTTTCAATCGGTAAAACGTATCGCAAATACCATTCAAAATGCTACGGTTATGAGTTTAGCTAGAGCGAAAGAAAGTGATATTCGAAGAGCCTATGAAGCGGTGAAAGGTGCTGTCTCTCCTCGTTTACACGTATTTTTAGCTACAAGTGACATTCATATGAAATATAAGCTTTGTATGTCAAAAGAAGATGTATTAGATAGCATTCATCGCTCGGTTACGCTCGGAAAATCGTTATTTCCGACAGTGCAATTTTCAGCAGAAGATGCAACAAGAACATCGAGAGTATTTTTAGCTGAAGCAGTAGAAGTAGCGATTCGTGCAGGAGCGAATGTAATCAATATTCCTGATACAGTTGGATATACGAATCCAGAAGAATATTATTCTCTTTTTAAATACTTACAAGAATCTGTTCCTTCGTATGAAAAAGCAATTTTCTCTTGTCACTGTCACGATGATCTTGGGATGGCAGTAGCGAATTCGTTAGCTGCGGTTGAAGGCGGAGCATTGCAAGTAGAAGGAACGATTAATGGAATTGGAGAAAGAGCGGGGAATGCAGCTCTAGAAGAGGTCGCAGTTGCTCTTCATATTAGAAAAGATTTCTATGAAGCAGAGTCTTCTATGACGTTAAAAGAAATTAAAGCGACAAGTACATTAGTAAGTCGTTTAACAGGTATGGTTGTACCAAAAAATAAAGCGATTGTTGGAGCGAATGCATTTGCTCATGAATCAGGTATTCATCAAGATGGTGTTTTAAAAGAAGTGACGACATATGAAATTATTGAACCGACCCTTATAGGTGAATCTCAAAATCTATTTGTACTTGGAAAACATTCTGGTCGTCACGCATTTACGGAAAAAATGAAAGAACTAGGCTATGAATTTACAAAGGAAGAACGTGATGCGGTATTTGAAGCTTTTAAAAAATTAGCTGATCGTAAGAAGGAAATTACTGAAGAAGATTTACGAGCGCTTATGCTTGGTGAAGCAGCATTTGCGGCGCAGCAATATAACATTACGCAATTACAAGTGCACTTCGTATCAAATAGTACACAATGTGCGACAGTTGTGCTGAAGGATGAGGAAGGAAACGTATACGAAGATGCAGCGACTGGTTCTGGTAGTATTGAAGCAATTTACAATGCAATCCAAAGAATTTTAGGATTAGAATGTGAATTGGCAGATTATCGCATACAATCTATTACGCAAGGTCAAGACGCACTTGCCCATGTTCATGTTGAATTAAAAGAAGGAATGCATCAAGTATCAGGTTTTGGTGTTGCACAAGACGTATTGGAAGCTTCGGCGAGAGCTTATGTCCACGCGGCAGGGAAATTGAAATCTTTTATAGCGCTTGTAAAGTAAATGTTAGATAAGTGAGGAAAGTTCTGAAAATTCAGTTAAAGGGGTGTTTAAGTTGGAAAAACGTATTGTTTGTTTAGCTGGTGATGGTGTTGGTCCGGAAATTATGGAAAGTGCGAAGGAAGTATTGCATATGGTAGAGAGGCTATATGGACATCATTTTCATTTACAAGATGAGTACTTTGGTGGGAGTGCTATCGACGTAACTGGGCAACCATTACCGCAGCGAACACTTGCCGCTTGTTTAGCAAGTGATGCGGTTTTACTTGGAGCGGTTGGTGGCCCACGGTGGGATGGTGCGAAAGAAAGGCCAGAGAAAGGATTATTAGCTTTAAGGAAAGGACTTGGTGTATTTGCGAATGTTCGACCTGTAACGGTAGAAAGCGCAACTGCACATTTATCGCCATTAAAAAACGCTGATGAAATTGATTTCGTTGTTGTTCGTGAATTAACAGGTGGCATTTATTTTTCTTATCCGAAAGAACGAACAGAAGAAGTGGCAACAGATACTCTTACTTATCATCGTCATGAAATTGAACGTATCGTCTCGTATGCTTTTCAATTAGCGAGCAAACGGAAGAAAAAAGTTACGTCTATTGATAAGGCGAATGTTTTAGAGTCTAGTAAATTATGGCGAACTGTTACGGAAGAAGTAGCTCTTCGCTATCCAAATGTTGAATTAGAGCATATTCTAGTCGATGCAGCTGCTATGGAATTAATTCGTAATCCAGGTCGATTTGACGTTATCGTAACAGAAAATTTATTTGGTGATATTTTAAGTGACGAGGCTTCTGTATTAGCGGGATCGTTAGGAATGCTTCCGTCAGCAAGCCACGCTGAAAATGGTCCTTCGTTATACGAGCCTATTCACGGATCAGCACCGGATATTGCGGGGAGAAATAAGGCGAACCCAATTGCGATGATGCGTTCTGTTGCAATGATGCTTGGACAATCATTTGGATTAATGAGAGAAGGGTCTGCAATTGAATCCGCAATATCTGCAGTTCTTCAATCGGGAAAATATACAGCAGACATTGGGGGAGATGAGACGACAACTTCATTTACGAAGGCAGTTATTCAAGAGATGGAAGAGCAAGCGCTAGTAGGGAGAGGAAGATAATGGGGAAAAGATTACTAGATAAGCTTTGGGAGAGACATGTAGTTGCGACAAACGAAAATGGATTGGATTTATTATATATCGATCTTCATCTCGTTCATGAAGTAACGTCACCGCAAGCCTTTGAAGGCTTGCGGCTTACAAATAGAACTGTTCGGAGACCAGAATTAACATTTGCAACGATGGATCATAATATTCCAACGAAAGATGTTTGGAATATTACCGATCGTATTGCGAAGCGGCAATTGGATACACTTCGTGAGAACTGCAAACAATTTCAAGTGTCATTAGCTGATATTGGTGATGAAGAGCAAGGGATTGTCCATGTTATAGGACCAGAACTTGGACTCACGCAGCCAGGGAAAACGATTGTTTGCGGTGATAGTCATACAGCAACCCACGGTGCTTTCGGAGCGTTAGCATTTGGCATTGGTACGAGTGAAGTAGAGCATGTATTAGCAACGCAAACGCTGTGGCAACGAAAACCGAAAGCGATGGGTATTGAATTAAAAGGAAAGTTACAGAAAGGTGTTTATGCAAAAGATATTATTTTACATCTCCTTTCAAAGTACGGCGTAGCAGTTGGAACCGGATATGTAATGGAATTTTACGGTGAGACGATTCATGCTATGGAAATGGAAGAGAGAATGACACTTTGCAATATGGCAATTGAAGGAGGAGCGAAAGCTGGTATCATTGCACCAGATGAAAAAACATTTTCTTATGTAAAAGGGCGTAAATATGCACCGAAAGACTATGGAACTTTTACGGAAAAATGGTCGGAGCTTTATACAGATTCAGATGCAATTTATGATTTGCATATTTCGATAGACGTTACGGATTTAGCACCGTATGTTACTTGGGGAACAAATCCTAGTATGGGTGTTCGCATTGATGAAAAATTACCAGAAAAGCGTGATGAAAATGATGAAAGAGCATTTTCGTATATGGGATTGAGTCCTGGACAAAGCACTTTTGAAATTCCAGTTCAGCATGTTTTCATAGGATCTTGTACAAATTCCAGGCTATCTGATTTAGAAATTGCCGCATCTGTTGTAAAGGGGAAAAAGGTAAAAGACGGTGTGCGAGCCCTCGTTGTTCCTGGGTCTAAAAAGGTAAGAGAAGCAGCAATGCAAAAAGGATTACATCGCATATTTGAAGAAGCGGGGTTTGAATGGAGAGAGCCTGGATGTTCAATGTGTCTTGGAATGAATCCGGATCAAGTGCCGGAAGGAGAACATTGTGCATCTACTTCAAATCGTAACTTTGAAGGAAGACAAGGAAAAGGAGCACGAACGCATTTAGTTAGCCCAGCAATGGCAGCAGCAGCTGCGTTATATGGTCATTTTGTTGATATTAGAAAGGAGAGTTACGATGGAGCCATTTCGTATTCATAAAGGTACTGCCGCAGTACTTATGAATGACAACATTGATACAGATCAAATTATTCCGAAGCAATATTTAAAGAGAATTGAAAGGACGGGATTTGGACAGTATTTATTTGATGAGTGGCGTTACGATAATGAGCGTCATGAAAATCCTAATTTCCCTCTTAATGCTCCAGAAAGAAAAGGGGCAAGTATATTAATTACAGGTGATAATTTTGGGTGCGGTTCTTCAAGAGAACATGCTCCGTGGGCGCTTGCTGATTATGGTTTCCGCGTTATTATCGCCGGAGGGTTTGCAGATATTTTTTATATGAATTGTATGAAAAATGGTATGTTACCAATTGTAATGGATAAAGTAATGCGAGAACAACTTGCCAAAACTGATGCGAGAGAACAAATAGAAGTAGATTTAGAGAATGAAGTAATTACAACGAGTACGCACAGGTTTCATTTTACAATCGAGAAAATGTGGAAAGAGAAATTATTAAATGGTCTAGACGAAATTAGTATTACGATGCAATATGAACAAGAAATTGGAGAGTATGAAAGGAAAGTAGCTTTATATTAAGAAATAACGGAATTTTTAAAATGTATTTACATTCAGAATTAAGTGTTATATACTATGTAAAAATCAGAGGAGAAAGGGAGTAAGTATTATGAATATCGTGCAATCTATTAAAATGCTTACACAACTACATCATCATACATAAAACCCTTGAACCTAGCGTGAAAACGTGTAGGTACAAGGGTTATTCCCGTTGTACCTACACTCTACTAAAGAGCCTTGTAGGTATTTTGTCTACAAGGCTCTTTTTATTTTCGGTTTAGGTGAATGAAATAGGCATACATTAGAAAGGGAAAGGTGTGAGAATTTAGATGACAAAATGGAAACGTGCAAACCCAAATGGAACGAGAGACTATTTATTCGAAGAATGTACGTTAATTGAAGAAGTAGAACAAAAATTAAGGCGTACTTTTTTAGAGCGAGGTTATGAAGAAATAAGGACACCGACAATAGAATTTTATGATGTTTTTGCATTTCGAAGCAGGCCGATAGATGAGGAAAAGATGTATAAATTTTTTGATGAAAAGGGACGGATTATCGTGTTACGCCCAGATATGACAATTCCTTTAGCGAGAGTGATGGGAACGCAGAGCTGGGATACTCCGCTTAAACTGACGTATAGCGGGAATGTATTTCGGGCGAATGAGTCCCATTCTGGAAAATATAATGAAATCGTACAAAGTGGTATTGAAATTATCGGGATTGATAATGTAAGAGCTGAAATTGAATGCGTAATAAGTGTTATTCAGGCACTTCAAAAGTTAAAGGTGCAATCTTTTACAATTGAGATTGGGCAAGTACAGTTATATAAATGTATTGTAAAAAAACTCTCCATTCGTGATGAAGAAGAGAGTGTGCTTAGAACATATATTGAAAGTAAAAATTATGCTGCTCTATCAAATTTTATTAGAGAAAAAAAATTAGATCGATGTGATGAAACAGTAAGATTACTTGAGAAATTGCCAAGGCTATTTGGAAATTTAGAAGTTATTGAGGAAGCAGAAAAACTCGCCTCAAGTAATGAAATGAAAATGGCGATTGCCAGAGTGAAAGAAATATATGAAGCGATTGAAAAACTAGGCTATGGATCTTACATCTCAATTGATTTAGGTATGATTCAACATTTGGATTATTATACAGGTGTTATTTTCAAAGGGTATATATATGAAATTGGAGAAGAAATTGTTAGTGGAGGAAGATATGATGAGTTAATTGGGAATTTTGGAGAGATGCTACCGGCTGTTGGACTCGCGGTGCAAGTCAATCAAATTGTGAAGGCGCTGCAAGAGCAGCAAGAACCATATGAACGAAAGAAAATAGATATTATGATTCATTATGAGTTAAATAGATTAGCAGAAGCGGAAAGATTACGAAATTTACTTCAAAAGGATGGGAAAAAAGTAGAGCTATCTTTATTCCCTAATTTAAACGACACCTTTCAATTTGCTAGAAAAAATAAAATAGTAACGGTCGTAGAGGCAAAGAACGAATCATTAGTGGAATATGTATGGAAAGAGAAATGGGTATTCCAGAAAGAAGGAGAAACTTCATGCGTAACATTCAAATTGCGTTAACGAAAGGAAGATTAGAGAAGCATGTGATTCCATTGTTTGAGCAGATTGGAATTGATTGTTCGGAGCTCAAAAATAAAGGACGAAAGCTTGTCTTTCAAAGTAGAAATACAGATATCTCATTTATTTTAGTGAAAGCAGTAGATGTTGCTACTTATGTAGAACATGGAGTAGCTGATATTGGGGTCGTTGGAAAAGATATTTTAATGGAAAACGAGAAAGATGTTTATGAAATGTTGGATTTAGGAGTAGGCGTGTGTAAGTTTTGTGTTGCTTCTATTCCTACTTATAATCCGAAGAGTTACCGGAAGAAACGCATTGCTACGAAATATCCACATATTACTTCTAACTATTTTCATGATAAAGGGGAGGATGTAGAGATTATAAAAATAGAAGGTTCTGTAGAAATCGCTCCTATTCTTGGATTGGCAGATGCGATTGTTGATATTGTTGAAACAGGAAAAACATTACAAGAAAATGGACTCATTGTATTTGAGGAAATGTGTTCTATATCTGCTCGAATGATTGTAAATAAGGCTGCATTAAAAACTAAAAAAGACGAAATATTCAGTATTATAAATATGATGGAGCAAGAAATTTTGTCAGGAAAATAGGGGGGCTTGTAATGGAGATAGTTTGTGAGGATTTCCAAGTTGCGTTATCGAAAATAAAGTTGCTACGAGAAAACGCTAATATAATAGAAGGAACTGTTCAAAGAAGTGTAAACGAAATCGTTCAAAATGTAAGGGAGAGTAAAGATGAGGCTGTATCTTTCTATACAAAAAAGTTCGATGGTGTGGAGGTTAAAGAGTTTCGTGTAAGTGAGGAAGAAATAAAACAAGCGAGTAGGTTTGTAGAGAATTCATTTTTAGATGCGTTAAAAGAGGCAAAGAAAAATATTATTTCGTATCATGAAAAGCAAAAAAGACAATCGATGTTCGATTGCACGAGTGAGGGCATCATTAGAGGACAAATCATTCGGCCTTTAGAAAATGTAGGGGTATATGTGCCAGGCGGAACTGCTTCGTATCCTTCGTCAGTATTAATGAATGTATTGCCAGCAAAAATCGCAGGCGTGGAAAAAATTGTAATGTTGACGCCGCCGAATCAAGGAGGAATTGATCCACATATTTTAGTTGCTGCAAGCCTTGCAGGAGTAGATGAAATTTATACGATAGGTGGTGCGCAAGCAATTGCTGCTTTAGCATACGGGACGGAATCGATTCCGAAAGTGGATAAAATAGTTGGACCAGGAAATTTGTACGTCGCTCTAGCGAAACGAGAAGTATACGGAATAGTAAATATCGATATGATTGCTGGACCATCAGAAATTGTAGTTATTGCTGATGAAACCGGCAATGCAAAATATATTGCTGCTGATTTATTATCACAAGCGGAGCATGACGAGAGAGCGACAGCAATTTGCATTACAACGAGTATAGAGTTAGCGAAAGAAGTAGAAAGAGAGATAGAAAGACAGCTAGCGACATTACCAAGAAGTGAAATCGCACGTGAATCGATAAATAGAAATGGAGCCATCTTTATCGTTCCTTCTTTAGATGAGGCACTAAAGTTATCGAATGAAATCGCTCCAGAACATTTAGAGTTACATATAAAAGAGCCGATGAATGCTCTAGCGTATGTGAAACATGCAGGATCTATTTTTCTTGGACCATATGCACCGGAACCGCTCGGTGATTATTTAGCAGGACCGAATCATGTGTTACCGACAAGTGGAACGGCAAAGTTTTTCTCACCGTTATCAGTTGATGATTTCGTGAAAAAATCAAGCTTTCTATCTTATACGGAGGAAGCGTTAAGAGATGTACAACATCATATTGTAGAACTTGCAAATAAAGAAGGGTTACATGCGCATGCGAGAGCAATTCAAATAAGATTTGAGGAGGAAGAATAATGCGTGAGTCCAGTCAAATACGTGAAACGACAGAAACAAAAATAAAATTAAGTTTGCAGCTTGATGAAAGCAAGAATGTTTCTGTGCAAACGGGAGTTGGATTTTTTGATCATATGTTAACTTTATTTGCAAGGCATGGAAGATTCGGTTTGCAAGTGGAGGCGGAAGGCGATGTATTCGTTGATGCGCATCATACAATTGAAGATGTTGGAATTGTACTCGGAAATTGCTTGAAAGAAGCGTTGCAAAATAAAGAGGGGATTAACCGCTACGGTTCAGCGTATGTACCGATGGATGAATCGTTAGGATTTGTCGCGATTGATATAAGCGGACGCTCATATATTGTATTTCAAGGTGAATTAACAAATCCGAAACTAGGAGATTTTGACACGGAATTAACGGAAGAATTTTTTAGAGCAGTTGCCCATGCAGCAAATATTACGTTACATGCTCGCATTTTATACGGGAGCAATACACATCACAAAATTGAAGCTCTATTTAAAGCGTTTGGTCGAGCGCTTAGAGAAGCAGTCGAAAGAAATGCCAACATTACTGGTGTAAATTCAACGAAAGGGATGTTGTAATTGATTGCTATTATAGATTATGGAATGGGGAATATTCGCAGTGTGGAACAAGCATTAAAATATATTGGAGCAGAGCACATCGTAACGGATGATAAAGAAGAAATATTGAGAAGTGATGGCGTTATTTTACCGGGAGTAGGCGCATTTCCGAAAGCAATGGACGTTTTAGAAGAAAAAGATTTAGTATGTGTGCTAAAAGAATTTGGGAGTTCGGGAAAACCACTTTTGGGCATTTGCTTAGGAATGCAGCTTTTATTTGAAAAAAGTGAGGAGCTACAAGACTGTAACGGATTAAATTTATTGCCAGGTGTCATTAGAAAGTTAAAAGTTCCTTATAAAATTCCACATATGGGGTGGAATGAATTAAAGAAAGATGGAGAAATATCGCTTTGGAATGGAGTAGAAGACGGTTCTTTCGTATACTATGTCCACTCTTATTATGCAGATTGTCCAAATGAAATTGTGTATGGGTCAAGTGAGTATGGAGTGCAAGTACCTGGTTTTGTAGCAAAAGGAAATATATATGGCGCACAGTTTCATCCTGAAAAAAGTGGTGACATTGGAATGCAAATGTTGAAAAATTTCAAAGGGGTGGTAGAAGCATGGAAATCTTCCCAGCTATCGATTTAAAAGAAGGTCGATGCGTTAGACTTTATCAAGGGGAATTTAGTAAGGAAACAGTAATGAATGAAGACCCGGTTGCGCAAGCGCTCATATTTGAAAAGCTTGGAGCGAAAATACTACACATTGTTGATTTAGATGGTGCAATTGCTGGGGAGTCAGTAAATTTGTCCGTAATTGAAAGGATATGCAGGGCGGTACGTATTCCTGTGCAAGTTGGAGGAGGAGTTCGATCACTTGCGGCAGTAGAGAAGTTATTGTTAGTCGGTGTAAAAAAAGTAATTTTAGGAACAGCTGCTCTTTATGATAAGGCATTTTTAGAAGAAGCAGTTCGTCTATACAAAGAGAAAATCATAGTTGGAATTGACGCGAAAAATGGTTTTGTAGCAACGAGAGGCTGGCTTGATATGTCTGAAATTTCTTACATTGTTTTAGCAAAGCAAATGGAGAATTTAGGTGTTCAAACGATTGTGTTTACAGACATTTCGAAAGACGGGACGCTGGCAGGGCCAAATTTTGAGCAATTAGAGTTATTACAAAAAAGCGTAGGCATTCGTCTCATTGCTTCTGGAGGAGTAGCATCTATTCAAGATGTGAAAAAATTAAATGACATGAATATATATGGCGTCATAATTGGAAAGGCACTTTACGAGAAAACGATTGATTTAGAAGAAGTGTTACAGGTGACGAAGCTATGTTAGCGAAACGAATTATTCCATGTCTAGATGTAAAAGGAGGGCGAGTCGTAAAGGGTGTGAATTTTATAGGGTTACAAGACGTCGGTGATCCTGTTGAAATAGCAGCTTTATATAATGATGCGGGAGCAGATGAAATCGTATTTTTAGATATTACTGCGACGCATGAAGGGCGAAAAACGATTATAGATGTTGTAGAACAAACAGCTTCGAAAGTATTTATTCCTCTTACAGTTGGAGGAGGGATTTCAAGTGTGAAAGATATGTACAATTTACTAAGAGCTGGAGCAGATAAAGTTTCAATAAACTCAGCGGCAGTGAGAAGTCCGAAGTTAATCCAGGAAGGTGCAGAACATTTTGGCTCACAATGTATTGTTGTAGCAATTGATGCTAGAAAAGTAGAGGAAGATAAATGGAATGTATACGTGAACGGCGGAAGAGTCGATACAGGGATGGATGCAATCGAATGGGCGAAGCATGTTGCCCAGCTAGGGGCAGGAGAAATTTTACTAACGAGTATGGATGCAGATGGAACAAAAAATGGATATGATCTTCGGTTAACAGAAGCAATTTCAAAAAGTGTTTCCGTCCCAGTCATCGCATCTGGAGGGTGTGGTCATTCGGATCACATTATAGAAGTCTTTCAAAAGACAACTGTTGACGCAGCATTGGCAGCATCAATCTTTCACTATGGCGAGGCAACTGTACAGGATGTGAAGAGGAAATTAAGAGAAGCAAACGTTGAGGTGCGGTTATGAAACCTAACTTTTCAAAAGGGTTGATACCAGCTGTTGTTATCGAGGAAGATACGAAAGAAGTTTTAATGCTAGCTTATATGAATGAAGAAGCGTATGAAAGAACGCTAGAAACGAAAAAAACATGGTTCTATTCCCGCTCGAGACAATCGTTGTGGAATAAAGGAGAAACATCAGGTAATGTTCAATATGTTCAGTCACTTTATTTAGACTGTGATCAAGATTCAATCGTTGTTGTCGTAAAGCAAATAGGGCCTGCTTGCCATACGGGAGAAAAAACGTGTTTTCACTATAAAATTATATAGGGGGGTACATATGGAAGATATCCTTAAGTTATTATTTGAAACAATTGAAGAACGAAAGAAAAATCCACTCTCTGAATCATATACGAATTATTTATTTTCAAAAGGTGAAGATAAAATTTTAAAGAAAATTGGTGAGGAGTGCACCGAAGTAATTATCGCGTCTAAAAATAATGATAAAGAAGAACTAGTAAAAGAAATGGTTGATGTGTTCTATCATTGTTTTGTTCTATTAGCTGAAAAAAATATTTCGTTAGAAGATGTCATGCAAGAAGTGAAAGAAAGAAATGGAAAGCTTTCGAGAGTAGGAGATCGAAAAGAAATAGATACATTATAAGGAGGGAATATGGATGAAAGTGGACTATCACCTTCATTTAGAAGAAGGGCCTTATTCAATAGGTTGGCTTGCTAAAATAAATGATGCACTACAATATTATGAACCGCTTAAAGAAGATAAACATTCAATAGGATGGCTTATGAAAGCACAAGAACGCCTGCAAAAACGTGTGAAGGAAGGCCCATTTACAGCGAAATGGATTGATTTATATTTAGAAGAGGCGTTGCGAAAAGGGATAAAGGAAGTTGGCATTGTCGATCATTTATATCGATTTCACGAGGCGAAAGGATATTATGAAAAATATGTAGATATTAGTGATTCAAAACTCGGTCGTTTACAGAAGGAATGGCTAGACCAAGTAAGAGTAACGTCTCTTTATGATTTTACAAAGGCGATTGAAGAGGCAAAAGAGCGATGGAGTAAACGAGGGGTAACGCTCAAACTTGGAATTGAAGCGGATTATTTTATCGGCGGCGAACAAGAGCTAAAAGAGTTACTAGCATTAGGAGACTTTGATTATGTAATCGGTTCAGTCCATTTTATAGAGGGGTGGGGATTTGATAATCCAGATGCGAAAGAGTATTTTGGTAAGCATGATTTACATACTTTATATCATACGTTTTTCGCTACAGTTGAAAGTGCGGTTCGTTCTGAGCTCTTTGATATAATAGCTCATCTTGATAACATAAAAGTATTTAATTATCGGTTAGATGAGAATGAGCAGCTTTTTTATTATAAGGAAATTGCGCGTGCGCTAGTAGAAACGAATACCGCAACAGAAGTAAATGCAGGATTGTACTATCGCTATCCTGTTCGTGAAATGTGTCCAAGTCCACTATATTTACAAGTGTTAGCTAAATATGGAGTTCCAATTACGATTTCTTCGGATGCTCATTATCCGAATGATCTAGGGAAATACGTAAAAGAAAATGTGCAAACATTACGGACTCACGGTATTACTCAAATCGCAACATTTTCGAAACGAGTAAGAGTAATGAGACAACTTGAAGAAGAAGTAACAATTTCAAAATAAACCACGATTTTTTGATGAAAACCACCCTTTTTGTTCAAAATAAGAAAGAATGAAAAGGAGGGTAAAAAATGGTGAAACAACAAAATAAACAAAACGTACAAGCGACAGATCAAGTGATAGATCAAGCTTATACTTCTGAAACGAATAATACAGCTAACTCAGTTATCGAGGAACAAATTAGCGATACAGTTGCAGAAGGAACAATTGATGCGAAGCTTGGAAAAGAATCGCAAGAGAAGGCGTAAGAAGAGAGGAGAGATGAATCTCCTCTTTTCTTATGTGAAAAAATGACGATTTTCAAAACTATAATCAAATTCCTTGGTTTTTATATGTGGATTTCTTACAATGAAATATAAGAGATATCTTATTTTGCATAGAAGAGGTGTTAGTAGTGGCGAAAATATTAGTAGCAGGGAAAATTCCAGAAATCGGATTAGAACTATTAAAGGATCATGATGTAGAAATGTATGATAAAGAAGAATTAATTTCTTTAGATGAATTAACAGAGCGTGTAAAAGATAAAGATGCATTGTTAAGCTTACTTTCTACAAAGGTGACGAAAGAAGTTATTGATGCGGCACCTCATTTAAAGGTTGTTGCAAACTACGGTGCTGGTTACGATAATATTGATTTCACTTATGCAGGAGAAAAAGGAATTGCAGTATCGAATACACCGAAAGTATCAACTGAAGCGACAGCAGAATTAACATTTGCACTTCTGTTAGCAGCTGCACGTAGAATTCCTGAAGGTGATACGTTATGTCGTACAACTGGATTTAACGGATGGGCACCGTTATTCTTCTTGGGCCGCGAAGTACACGGTAAGACAATCGGAATTATTGGCCTTGGAGAAATTGGGAAGGCAGTTGCAAAGCGTTCGAAAGCATTTGGAATGGATATTTTATATACGGGGCCAAATCGTAAGCCTGAAGCGGAAAGTGAACTGGGAGCAACATATGTAACATTGGAAGAATTATTCCAAACAGCAGACTTTATTACAATTAACTGTGCTTATAATCCGAAATTACATCATATGATTGATGAAGAACAGTTTAAAATGATGAAGAGAACAGCATATATTATAAATGCTTCACGTGGACCAATTATGCATGAATCAGCACTTGCTCATGCACTAAAAACGAATGAAATTGAAGGTGCAGCTCTTGACGTATTTGAATTTGAACCGAAAATTACAGAAGAGCTAAAAGGATTAAAGAATGTAGTACTTGCTCCTCATGTAGGAAATGCAACATTCGAAACTCGTGATGCGATGGCTGAAATGGCAGTGAGAAATATTTTAGCTGTATTAAACGATGAAGAACCTGTAACACCTGTAAATCAAAAATTATTAGTTACAAAATAAAAAGAAACCTTCCAATTTCGGAAGGTTTCTTTTTATTTTTCTTTATTTGCTTTTTTAGAAGGTCTTTGTCTAAGGAATTGAGATAGCATATACAAAATATATAGTGGAATGGCAATGAATAAGAAAACAGAAAAATTACCAAAACCTGTTTGGTACATTGTGATAATGCTTCCAACTAAAAATAGTGTAATAATGATGCTATATCGTGGAATTGGTACATCCTTTAAACTTGGGATGCGAATTCGGCTCACCATTAAAAATGCGAACGTTACAAATACTGTAATAAGAACGATTTTTGGAATGGTATTTGAAAATAATGTTAGGAAAGCGACAAGCCCTCCTGCTGCAGTAATCGGAACTCCAGTGAAATATTTCATAGAAGTAGAAGATGGTGTTACATTAAATCGTGCTAAGCGATATGCTCCGAACAGTGGGAATAATCCCGCTATGTATAGTCCAATGATTCCGTAGTTGGAAAAAGATGTGTAATACATTAAAACAGCAGGTGCTGCGCCAAATGTTACAACATCTGCGAGTGAATCAAGCTCTTTTCCCATTTGTGAATCAACGCGTAATAAACGAGCAACACGACCATCAAGACTATCTAACATCATCCCGATAAGTACTAAAATAGCAGCTGATTTATAATATCCTAAAGATGCATAGCCAATTGACAAGAATCCGCTATATAAATTTCCGAGCGTAAATAAGTTTGGAATAGCTGCTCTATACAAAATCTGATCCCTTGCTTTCTGTTATAAATTCTTAATTAGTGTATGAAAGTTTACTTATTTTATCATACCATAAATTTCTTCCTCATACGAAAGAAATTCCCAATTTGTGAAAGATTTCATAGAGGACAAGATTGAAGTATAAGTAAAAAAAGAAGCAACTTTTCATAAAGTTGCTTCTTACATTATTCAAATTTTGTTATCAGCGTTCCAGTTTTATATCGATTATTAGGATCGAATCGTAATAAATCTCCATAGATCAGTTTGTCGGATAGTTTTAAATCTGTTTTTGCTTTTTCAATATACGGCTGACATAGCGCTACATCTGCCTCTTCACCGGAGCTTTTTTTGTAGCACATATTTTTTGTGTACACATAATCCTCTGTTACAAAACTACCATCGCGCATTACCATGAGAGGGTCTTTTTCTTTTATAAATAAGTCAGTTCCAAATTCAACTGATTGATTTGTTTTAATACCAAGTAAATGAAGAAGCGTCGGTTTAATATCAATTTGTCCTGATACTTTAGAAATAACTTTTCCTTCTTGACCAGGTACATGAATAATAAGAGGGACGCGCTGTAATTGCATAGAATCAAACGGTGTAATAGCGTCTTTCCCAAGGAACTGGGCCATAGATGCATTATGGTTTTCGGAAATGCCGTAGTGATCTCCATAAATGACAATAACAGAATTGTCGTAAAGTCCTTCTTCTTTTAATTGGTTAATGAATAATTTGAGAGCTTCATCCGTGTAGCGGACCGTTGGGAAATAGCGATTTAGAACGCCGCTTTCCGAATTAAACTCATCAACATATTGATCTTCTGGATTTAGAAGAAATGGAAAATGGTTTGTTAAAGTAATAAATTTTGTATAGAACGGTTGTGGTAAAGATTTTAGCTTTGGAATAGATTGTTCAAAGAACTCTTTATCTTTTAATCCCCAACCGACAGACATTTGCTCCGTGCCTACGTAATCATTTAAATTAAAGTAACGATCATATCCAAGTGCAGGGTACATTACATCACGATTCCAAAACGTTTTATCGTTTGAATGGAAGACAGCAGAAGAATATCCGTATTTCTTTAATTGTTCTGGTGTAGCTGTATATTCATTCGTTGCATGAGTGAAGAATACAGAACCACGGTCTAACGGATAAAGTGAGTTTTCAACGATAAATTCAGCATCAGAAGTTTTACCTTGTCCCGTTTGATGATAGAAGTTATCAAAATAGAAACTATCTTTAATAAACTCATTTAAAAATGGAGTAATTTCTTTTCCATTTATCTTTTTATTAATAACAAAACTTTGTGTAGATTCCATTGAAATTAAAATTACATTTTTACCCTTTGCAGCTCCAAATAAGTTTTTATCAACTTGTTTATCTTTTGAGTCTGTATAGTTTTTAATTTCAGAGAACCCGTCTCCACTTGCAAATACACGCTCGGCTGAAGACTTAGATTGAAGGGTAATATCAAATAGATGATATGTGTATAACCCTAAATTTTTCACGACAGTTTGACGATCAAATGAGCGTGAGAACATTTGTGGTTTATATATAACTGAAACAACAATTTGTAGTGCTAATAATGCTGTTACACCGCTAAAGAAAGTTCGCTTCTCAGAGCGAGAAAGCGGCGTCTTGTCACAGAATGATGGGAATTTACGTGAAATAAACATTAAAATAATTGCATCTGCAAATAAAAGTAATGTTTTATACGTAAATAGTTCTTTAATGCTCGTTCCTAAGTCAGCCATATTATTTGTTTGGAATAAAACAGGGAAAGTAACAAAATCGTTATAGAACCCGTAAAACATTGCATTTCCAAATAAAATAAATGACAGTATAAAACTAATTACAATAATAATTCGGTTTCGGTACTTAGATGCAAGTAAAGCGAAACCAAAAAATAAAAGTAACGAAGCTAGTGGGTTAATAAAAAGCATAAATTCTTCAAAGAAGTTATCAATTCTAATATCAAATGCTAGCTTGTACACAATATATGTTTTTATCCATAATAAAACGACTGCAACTAGTGCAAATCGTAATTTTGGAAACAGACGTTGTAGCATAATATACTCCTCTCTTAAAAGCATGACAGTTCTTGTGAGTCCCTTTGAATAGCGCTTCACTTTATATATACGAACAGTCCTTTATTATTATGATTATTATACTATGGGTATCATTATACGAAAATAAAAGCGGGTTGTGGGCTTTTTTTGCAACAATTGAGTAGAAAAAGCGAAGTGGGAGACAATAAAATGGAATTTCTATGTATGATTATTATCATTCGTTAAACATAGAAAGTATCGCAATGGTACGGAGGTTATGATGCGAAAATTATTATATCTAATAGTATGCATTAGTTTTATGCTTTTTTCTTCACCGAGTGTATCAGTAGCACAATATGATGCACCGCTCATGGAAGATGCTCTTTATTCTGTGTTATTTCCAAAAATAAATGAAGCGATTGAGAAGCAATATGGAAAATTAAAACCGTTTGATTGTCCTAAAATTATTAGTTTAAAAAAACTTTATAGCGGTACATATTTATTTCAAGCAGTAATTGAAATAACGAAATATGAATCAGGAATAGGTGGTAAAGTACTTCCTCCATTTGAGAAGATAAGTATGACATTTAACAATGAAGAAGGAGAATGGACTGTTACAAAAATATCTATAAAGCGCTTACCGGATGAAACGAAATTAAACTGTAAAAAAACAATTTAAAAAATTGTTTGACAAATAAAATGTTCCTTTGGTATTGTTAATAGCAACAATTAGATGTTTGAAAATTAAATAGACTTACCTCATCTACTCTCAAAGGTAGAGGCCGCGATAGGAAAGAGTAAGCTATGGGAGATTTAATGGAATCTGTGAT
>Ga0209130_1000989_pt1 | contig 22170 bp, 20 predicted proteins | sample AraplaMF_Cvi_mLB_FD_184264 | JGI IMG/M metagenome (GOLD analysis project Ga0209130, IMG submission 184264) | Arabidopsis root microbial communities from the University of North Carolina, USA - plate scrape MF_Cvi_mLB (SPAdes) (version 2) | ecosystem: Host-associated > Plants > Roots > Endosphere...
TCGCTGGCAGCGACGGCGGCGGCAGGACCTGGGCTACGATCGCGACACTCCTGCAGACAGCAAAGATGAATGCCGTCGATCCGCAAGCCTGGCTTACCCAGACACTTGAGCGCCTCGCAAATGGATGGCCCAGCAGCGATATTGACGCGCTCATGCCGTGGAACTACGCCGCCTGAACGGCCCCGGCTTGTCGCTTACACTGCTTCGCAGTAGCGGTCTTGTGTTTCCTATTCCTGCGTTTGAAGGATGACACCCCGGTCAAGACTGCTGCAAGGAAGAACAGTCTTCTGGCTGATCTCAGGTTCCTCCTGGCAGTGCCCGAGCTTTGGCTTATCGCCATTATCATTCTTTGTGGCTATCAGTTGTTTTGGGCGACCTATTCCTTCTCCGCTTTCCTGCAGGAAAAATACACGATGACGGCAAGCGCCGCCGCGTTTATGACTGTAGCAAAATTGTGGATGCGTCCCATCGGTGGTCTGGGGGCTGGTTTTCTGGGCGACAAGATCGGCCGGGAAAATGTACTGGCGATCACGATGACATTGAGCATTCTCGGGCTGCTGGCGCTGCTGTTTCTGCCATCGACGGCTGGCAGTTCCGTCCTGCTGTTTGTCGTATTGCTGATCGGGGTGATGACCTACGCCACTCGAGGCTTATATTGGTCGATCCTTGAAAGTCGCAATATCCCGACCCGGGTGACAGGGCTCGCCATCGGCGTGATTTCCCTGATCGCATATACACCTGACATTTATCTCCCGAAACTAAATGGGTACATTGCAGATCACTATACGGGACTCGCAGTTTATCAACTGTACTTCGGCTTCATCGCCGCGTCGGGTATCCTTGGTTTGGTTGCAATAGGTTTTCTCAAGTCACGGACGAAAATTAGAGCGGTGGCGCAAGTGCCAACCACGGCGGCCGCGGAATAGTAAGGCTCCGAGCGGAGTAAAATCCGGCTCTGCTAAGTGGCCGTTTCGCCTCCGCTTATAATTTCACCTTTCGGTTTAACAAGGATCGAGTGCCAATGATCTACGGCTATATCGGGCTAGGAAATCTCGGAGGGCACCTTGCTGCCAGCTTGCTCAAGGCCGGCTTCAAGGTGGTCGTGCATGATCGCCACAAACATCTTTCAGATCGCCTCGTTGCAGAAGGGGCGATCTGGGCGGATTCTCCGGAAGACATGGCTCGGCAGTGCGATGCTGTGATCACCTGCCTACCCTCACCATCTGTTTCCGAGCAGGTTCTTAACCAGTTGCTTTCCGACCCGAGACCCGGATCGACCTGGATCGAGATGTCGACGCTGAGCCGTGATGAAATTCTTCGTCTCGCTGCTGTTGCGGCCAGGCATGGCGTGCGAACGATGGAACTGCCGGTGACGGGCGGCGTGCATCTTGCCGCGCATGGAAAGATCACCATGCTTGCCGGCGGCGACAAGGACCTCTTTGACACCCATTTGCCGGCGCTCGAAGCCATGGGCAACAAGATTTTCCACATGGGTACGCTTGGCAATGCTGCGCTCATCAAGGTGATCACCAACATGCTGGCCTTCATCCACCTCAAGGCATGCAGCGAAGCGCTAATGCTTGCCCGGCGCGGTGGCCTTGATCTCGGTCAGGCCTGGCACGTCATCAAGGCTTCCTCTGGCAACTCCTTCGTCCACGAGACGGAGGGCGCGCTCATCCTCAACGGATCGTACGATGTCGCCTTTAACATTGACCTTGCGCTGAAGGATCTCGGATTTGCCATGGCGTTTGGCCGTGAATTCGGCGTCCCGCTCGACCTTGCGGGGGTCACCCAGCAAACCTACGTTGCCGCCAAGGCGGCCTATGGCGGCAACGCCGAATCGCCGATGATTGCCAAGCTTCTAGAAGACCTGCTCAAGACCGACCTGCGTGCACCGGGTTTTCCGGCCCGGCTGGAGTGATGAACCGCGGCATTGCGACGGGAGCCGAGGGGACGCTGGCGACGATAGCAACGCTCGCCGAAGGCTGGGTGCCGAAAAGGTCCCCGGATGATGTTGCCTCTGCTTGTGGCGTGGCGCGGGCATCATCAGGTTAAAGGAATTTGGACTTTGATGTGTGACTGCGGGCTATGGTAAAGCGTGGCCCACACTACCGCCGCCATCGTTTCCCTCCTGAGAACATTTCCCACGCCGTCTGGCTCTATTTTCACTTCCTCTCAGCCTGAGGATGGTCGTTGCCCGTGGGATCATTGTTTCACATCAGGCGGTTCGGTCATGGGCGGAGGAATTCGGGCGGGCCTTTGCCTACGACATCCGCCGTCGTTCGTCTGGGCGGTTCGGCGACAAGTGGCACCTCGAGAGGCTGTTGTTTCGATCCGGGCAAGAAGCACTGGCGGTGGCGCGCCGTCGACCAGGAAGGTTTCGTCCTTGAGGTTCTGGTTCAATCGGCCGTAACGCAAAGGCTGCTAGGCGCCTGATGCGCAAGCTGTTGAGGGGCGAGGGCCGCGCGCCGCAGGTGATGATCACCGACAAGTTTGGCTCCTCCGATGCAGCAAAACGAGATATCATGCCCGGTGTCGAACATCGCTCCCATAAGGGCTTGGACAATTGTGGCTTTTACTTATCGATTGCAAAAGCGTGTTTTAGGCATCGAATAGCGTCCCGCCAGACCGAATTCGTCATCCGCGACGCGTCTACTACCTAGGCAAACGCGCCCCAGCGGGCTTCTTCAGAGAAGGGACGCTCCAGTCGCGGCCCATGGTCCAAGGACTCATAATGCAAATGACGCCGTACGCAAGCCCGTGGTCAGCTCCACTGCCTCGTCAGCCGAGACGATGTTAGAGGCACCCCGATCTCACGTCTTCGGATAGTCGCTGACATGCCGGACGACGAGCTCGCGAGGAGATTCCGAACCGCGCTGTATCAGGAAACGCACCTCGTCCCCGAGCGCGTGCTTGCGGATGACGGCCTGAATCTCGTCGGTGGTGGTCACCTCTTGAGCGTCAACGGCGAGGAGCAGTTCTCCGCCTTTTACTCCGGCCCGCGCCAGCTGGCTTCCCGGCTTGGGATTTTGGAGGACGACTCCGGGCGACTCGGATTCGGCCGGGGCTGCGTCGCACCATGCGGCAGTCAGTGTTCGGGTGCCCAATGAGACGCAGCCGCAGGCACCGATGCTGCACATGGGGCAGATACATGCACATCCAAGCCCGTCCTGGGCGAGCTGCCAAGCCACAACCCCTGGCAACAGTCGCGCCGTGGATAACGCGGCGTCGGCATGCGCCTTCAGATGTTTCGGCGCAATCGCCCTGAGACGTGGCTCATAGAGCCGTAGCGCCATCTCGTACAGCATCCCATAGCTGAGTGCGCAATGGTGGAACGCCAGACACAGGTCCCGCAATACCTCGGAGAGTGCGGTGGCCTCCCTCGGTGTTGATTGAGGGCTCGTCGTCTCCTCGCTCGGTCCGGCTTCAGCGGTGTCCTTGAGATAGGTGGCAAGCTGATCGCGGTGCGTCTGCACCATCGGCCGGAGGCGCTGAATGGCGGCGAGGGTATCGAGGTGTCCGGAGGACAGTTGCTGCGCTTGCTCAAGCCTTCCTGCCACGTCACCCTCGGACGCGGCGAGTTCCGCCACGGTACGACGGATTACCTGTAGCCTCAGATCGACAGTCATTCTGTGATCCGCCAGTGCCAACCTAACACTTCTGAACTGAGGTTAGTTGTATAGTCGCGCCACGACAATGGCTCTCTCTCGGAATGTCGGCTTCGGGTCAAAAATTTGGTCGGGCTGACTAGACGTCCGACGGCTTGTTGCTAGGTACCGTCCGTCAGACTTTCAGCGTTTGTCGACTATCGCTGGTCGCAAACTGCTGAATCTGCCTTTGATCTTGCAATCACTTTGGCAAAAAGTGGCTCACTGAAATCGTTAGCGGAAAATCGGGCGGCGTTTATCGTCCAAACCCAACGGCCATATCTCAGTTTGCGGTTTGAAACGGGTAAAGCAAAACCCACAGCTGGGCCGACGGCTTTGAGCGGATGTTTGGCTCGGCCCATGCCGCTAAGGGCGCTCGTCAAGGTGGCCTGATCGGCTCGACCTAATGGGGCTGGTTGTTCGTCGATTTTCTGGTCGTCGAAGAAAATGGCGCAAACGTGGGTCGGCGCAAATCTGCTTGCGCGAGCCGAGGCGCTCGCCTGGGAACGGGGGTGCAACACGCGCCTTTCTGGACACCTTTAGCTCTAAGGCCGAAGACTTCTACGGCCGACAAGGCTACGCCTTCTTCGGCGAGGCTTTGGAGCGGACGTGCTCTGGCATCTGTTCCGCATGTTGTCGTGGGCGGTAGCTTGATCCTTCGATTTGAATGACGACGGCGTGGTGAAGGAGTCGGTCGAGCAGTGCGGTGGCGACGACGGGATCGCCAAAACGTCACCCCACTCTACAAAGCCGCGGTTGGAAGTCAGCGTCATAGCGCCGCGCTCGTACTGAGCGTTCACGAGCTGGAAGAACAGGTTGCCGCCGCCGGCGACGACCGGCAGATATCCGATCTCATCGACGATGAGCAGGCGCGGCCTGCATAAGAAGCGGATCAGTTCCTCGCCCGCCGCCTTCGACATCACGAGAATGCAGTCGCGCACGTTTGCCGCGGGTGCGTCGAAGTGCGCGCACTGATCGCAAATCCTACCAGACGCAACTGGCCTTCCCGTCGTCACGCCCGTCGTCAAGGAGGCAACCGCCCTTGGATGCGGTCAGCGGCGATTGGCATCGGCCTTCGCGATTTCGTTCAGACTGCGCAGAGCTGGGTTCGCTGGAACAGGCGCTTCGAAGCCATCCTCGAACACAAGGCCATCTACCATGACTCCGTCGAGCGATGGGCGCGCGCCTATGCCTTGCAGCGCCAACTCGTCGACAAGGGCGTCACCACGGCGATGTGGAAAGCACCCGGCCTCTGAATTTTGAAGATCGAACAACAAATTAGGGAAAATATGCTCATCCAAATACTCACAATTCACGTCAAGCAGGGCTATGTCGACGAATTTCTCGATGCTTTCCGGATCAACTATGAAGGCACGCGCCGCGAGCCGATAAACCTTCGCTTCGATGTGCTGGGCAGCCCGGAGGATGACTATAGCTTCGTGATCTATGAGGTGTTTCGGTCGGCAGAGGCGCTCGACGAGCACCGCAAAACCGCGCACTACCGGGAACGCGTCCGTCGCATTGACCCGATCATCTCGGCCCCCCGCAGCAAAACATTCGTTAATGTGGAGATGTCAGACTCTTTGACCAGCTAACTCAACAACGGCTGCTGATGGTTCATCGGCTGTTGGTTGAGCCCAAAGCAGGGGCGGCAATAAGGTTCGACCGTTTGCGGCTCTGATATTGTCCTCGTCCAACGTGCAAGATTGATCTGTGTTCCGCGACCGTCTTGCCCCGAACAAGCAGTCGCACGGGCCATCCCTCAACTTTAAGGCCCTCATAGGGGGTGTAGTCGGCGCCGTGTTGCAGGATCTCGTTGGTCAAAGTCACCCGTTCGGCCGGATCCCAGAGCGCGATGTCGGCGTCGGATCCGATCGCGATCGTGCCCTTCTGCGGGTACATTCCGTAAAGCTTGGCGTGGTTGGTTGAGGTGATCGCGACGAAGTGGTTGATGTCGATCCGACCTTTCATCACGCCTTCGGAAAAGAGGATCGGCAGGCGAGTCGCCACACCCGGAATGCCGTTCGGGATCCAGCGGAAATGCCGTTTTCCCTTCTCGTTTAGCTTGCCTTCCGGATCGTCGAAGCGGAAGGGGCAGTGGTCCGAGGAGAACAGGTCGAAAACGCCCTGCTCGATCCCCTCCCAGCAGGCATCCTGGCTCGCCTTGTCGCGCGGTGGCGGGGAGCAGACGTATTTGGCCCCATCCAGCCCTTCGAGATCGAGGTCTTCTGCCGTCAGCATCAGATATTGCGGGCAGGTTTCGCCGGCGATCTTCTGGCCGCGCTGGCGGGCGTGGCGGATTTCCTCCATCGCCTCGCGGTTCGAGACGTGGACGATGACGATCGGCGCGTCGACGATTTCGGCAAGAGACAGGGCCCGATGCGTGGCTTCGCGTTCCGCTGCCACCGGCCGGGTCGTGGCATGGAATTTCGGGGCGAACTTGCCCTCTTCTTCGTGGCGTCCGATCAGGTAGCGGATCGCGTCCTCGTTCTCGCAATGGACCATGACCAGCGCGCCGGTGCGCCTTGCGGTATCGAGGGTCGCCAGGATCTCGTCGTCGCGCAGGCGGAGGCCCTCATAGGTCATGAAGACCTTGAGCGAGGTGTAGCCGTCCTCGACGAGCGCGGGCAGTTCCTGGCCGAGCACCTCGGCCGTCGGGTCGGTGATCACGAGGTGGAACGAGACGTCGACATGGCAATTGCCGTCCGCCTTGGCGTGATAGACCTTCAGCGCCTCGCGCAGCGACTGACCCTTTTCCTGCATGCAGAAGGCCAGGATCGTACTATTGCCACCGATCGCGGCCGAGCGGGTGCCGCTGTCGAAGTCGTCCGCCATGACGATGCCCTCGCCGGAGGGCTGGTCGAGATGTACGTGGCTGTCGATACCGCCGGGAAGGACGAAGAGGCCGGTGGCGTCGATCACCTCGTCTGCGTTCGTCAGGTCGGCTGCGAGCGCAGCGATCCGGCCGTCCTTGATACCGACGTCGCTGACGAAGGTGTCACTCGCGGTCACCACCGTTCCATTGCGGATCACCGTATCGAAGCGCATCAGTCCCTCCTTCTCGTTGAGGTGTTCAGCTCGCCCTGGCGAGGCCCGCTTCGCCGGCGAGGATCCGGTCGAGGGCCGCGGTGAAGCGATCGACTTCCTCGATCGTGTTGTAATGAACCATCGAGACTCGCAGCATGCCGCCATTGTCGGTCAGGCCGAGATATTCGGCGAGACGGCGCGAATGGAAGTCGCCGAAGCGCATGGCGATCTTTTCAGCGTCCATCGCCTTGCAGAGATCGGCTGCCTCGCGCCCGTCGAAACGGAAGGCGATGGTGGGTACACGTTGGCTGTCGCGGTTCGCCGCCTGCCCGATAATCCGGCAGTCGTTGCGCGAGCGAAGATAGGTCAGCAGCCGCTCGGTGAGCGCATTCTCCTGATCGGTGATGGCGGCGAAGGCGGCCTCGATCTTCTGGCGGACGCTGCCCGTCTCGCCGGCCTGTTCGCCGAGGCTCGCCAGATAGTCGACGATCCCGCAGGTGGAATAGGCGAGCTCGTAGTTCGGATTGCCTGGCTCCAGTTTGCCCGGCACTTTGTCCTTGCCGTAGAAGTAGTGGTAGAGCGTATCGAGTTCGAGCAGCAGGTCGTATTTGCCATACATAAGCGCGTAGTGCGGGCCGTAGGTCTTGTAGAGGCTGAAGACGTAGTAATCGACGTCGAAGGCCTGGACGTCGACCGCGCGATGGGGGGCATAGGCGACCGCGTCGACGCAGATTTTGGCGCCGCGGGCATGAACGAAATCAGCGATCTCGCGTATCGGGTTGATCGAGCCCAGGATGTTCGAGCAATGCGTTACGCAGACTAGCTTCGTGCGTTCGGTCATCAGGGGCGCGAGATCGGCGAGGTCGAGCGTCAAGGTCTCGTTGTTCAGCGGCCAGATCTTCAGCACCACACCGCGTTCCTGCAGCCGATCCCAGGGGCCGATATTGGATTCGTGATCCGAGACGGTGGTGATGATCTCGTCGCCCGGCGAAAGCTGGCTGTGCATGGCGCGGGCGAGGTTCTGCAGCAGGGCAGTCGTGGAATTCCCGAAGACGATCTCTTCCGGACGGCTGGCGCTGACGAGATGCATGGCGGCGGTGCGAGCCTCGTAGAGGGCGGCCGCCGCTGCCTGCGAGACCTCGTAGGAACCGCCGATCTGGACGTTCTTCTCGAACAGAAAGGTGTTGATTCGCTCGACGGCGCCTTTGAGGATCTGCGAGCCGCCGGCATTGTCGAAGAAGGCCCAGCCACGGTTCAGGCCTGGAAACTGACTGCGGACGAAATCGAGATCGAGGGCCTTGGTGGAAGGGGTTGCCATTGCGGGGTGTCCTCCGGTCATTGTTCTTGTTCAGTGGTTGAGGACCGCGCGCAGGAAACCGCGCGTCCGCTCGTGCTTGGGGGCGTCGAAGATTTCTGCCGGCGTGCCGCTTTCGACCAGCCGTCCGCTATCCATGAAAATCACGCGGTCGGCGACCTGGCGGGCAAAGCCCATTTCGTGCGTGACGACGACCATGGTGACGCCGGTTCCGGCGAGTTTGCGCATGACGTCGAGTACCTCGCCGACCATTTCCGGGTCGAGTGCCGAGGTCGGCTCGTCGAAGAGCAGCACGCGCGGCTCCATGGCGAGTGCGCGGGCAATTGCGACGCGCTGCTGCTGGCCGCCCGACAGTTGGCCGGGAAACTTCTCCGCCTGTTCGGAGATACCGACGCGGGCGAGCAGTTCGCGCGCTTTGCGCTCGGCTTCCGCTTCCGAAGTGCCGCGGACCCGCATGGGGGCGAGCATGACGTTCTTGAGCACTGTCATGTGCGGGAAGAGATTGAAGGACTGGAAGACCATGCCGACTTCGGCGCGGACCTTTGCGAGGGCCGGGCCGGGCTCGACGCGGATGCCGTCGACGGTGATCCGGCTTTCCGGCGCGAAAGCTTCGAGATGGTTGATGCAGCGGATGAGCGTGGACTTGCCCGAGCCCGACGGGCCGATGACGCAGACGACTTCGCCTTCGGCGATGTCGAGGTCGATACCGTGCAGGACGGTGAAGGCGCCATAGGCCTTGGTGAGCCCGCGGATAGAAATGAGAGGAGCGGTCGTTGCGGTCATCAGCGCTTCCCCCGGCTGAAGTGTTTTTCGAGACGCGAGACGACGGCGACCATCGGCCAGAGCAGGGCGATATAGATGAGCGCCGCCCCGATCAGCGGTGTCGGATTGGCGGCGAGCGCCTGGGCCTGGGTGGCCTGCTTGAGAAGATCCGGCATGGCGACGACGGAGGCGAGGGCCGTATCCTTCATGACGTTAATGCAGTTGTTGGTGAGCGGCGGAATGACGATGCGGATCGCCTGCGGCAGGACCACGTCCACCATCGTGTGGCGGTTGGAAAGACCGAGCGCGGCGGAGGCCTCGAACTGGCCGTGCGGGATCGCCTCGATGCCGGCGCGGAAGATTTCCGCCGTATAAGCCGCCGAGACCAGCGACAGTGCAGTGACGGCCGAGAGGAAGGGTGAAAGGCGAACGCCGATGAAGGGCAGGGCATAATACACGATGATCAGCAGCACCAGCAGCGGGATCGAGCGGAAGATGTCGATGTATATGCGGATGAGGACCTTGATGAGGCTCGGTGCATAGAGGCGCGTGACCGCCAGGAAAAGGCCGCCGGCAAGACCGACGAGAATGCTCGTCACCCCGATCTGCAGGGTCACGATCAGCCCCCACAGCAAGACTGGAAGACTGTTAGCCAGGACATCGAGGTTGAAGAAGGTATTGATGAGTGTCATGCCGCATCGGCTCCCATGGCAGGCCGGCGGAACGAGGCTGTCCCGCCGGTCGCGTTTCGAGCGTTACTTGCCCTTGGGCATGTCGAGCACAGCGACGGTCGAGGTCGTGTCCTCGGCCTCCGCGCCGAACCAGGTCTCGTGCAGCTTGGCGATGAAGCCTTCCTGCTTGAGCTTAGTGATGACGCCATTCACTTCGGTCGCGAGCGGATCGTTCTTGTTGAACATGATCGAGTATTTCTCGCCGGTCGGAATACGCTCGACTACCTTCAGCTCGGGCTTGTCCTTCACGTAGTAGAGAAGTGCGGGAATGTCGGAGATGTAGCCGTCGACGCGACCGGCGACGAGGTCGAGCATAGCTGGCTGCAAGCCTTCGAAGCGGCGGATCTCGCCGAGCTTGTATTCATCCTTGTGGCCTTCGGCCCACATGTCGCCGGTCGAGCCAGTGTCGACGCCGACGACCTTGCCGCCCATGTCCTTGAGGCCGGTGATGCCGGAAGCGGCGGTCACCGTCAGCGACTGGTCGCTGTCATAGTAGGGCTGGGCGAAGGAAACCGATTCCAGGCGCTTCTCGGTGATGGTGATCGAGGAGATTGCCATGTTGATGCGGCCGGACTGAACGGCCGGGAAGAGGCCGTTGAAGGGCGTGTTGACAAATTCGACGGTCTTGCCAAGACGCTTGGCGATCTCGTTGACGAGGTCGACCTCGAAGCCGGTGACCTTGCCGCTGGCGTCTTCGAATTCCCACGGCACGTTACCGATGTTGGCGCCGACCGTGAGGTCTGCGGCATGGGCGGAGGTGCCGAGGGCTGCGGCAAAGAGGCCGGCCAAGAGCGTTGACTTGAAGATGGTTGAACGTGTCATGAGAGTTCCCCTTGTTTTTTGAACGTGACTCAATCTACATTGGTCTAACTGGTCAGACCAGTCAGGCCAAACAAGCATGCCGCTTTCCGCTTGGCAAGGGGATGCCTGAAAAAATAGATTGCACGACGAAGCACGCTGCCGGAGAAGGAACCGCATGTTCAACAAGACGCTCGTTCCGCAATCGGTGGCACGCGAGATCCAAAGCATGATCCAGTCCGGCCAGTTGAAGCCGGGGGAAAAGATCCCGTCGCAGCGGGTGTTTTCGCAAAAGTTCGGCATCAGCCGGGCCTCCTTGCGCGAGGCGCTGCTGACGCTGGAAACGCTGGGACTTCTGAAAACGGAAGCCGGACGCGGCACCTTCGTAGCGAGCCCGTCTGCGCCCAGTTCGGGTGCCACCGGTCATATGGCGCCCTGGCGCTATTCCGACAGTTATTCCGTCTTCGACGTCTTCCAGACGCGTATCCTGCTCGAAGGCGAGATCGCTCGGCTCGCTGCCGGCCGCCTGACCCAGTTGCAGTTCGACAAGATGGAGCAGGCGACACGCACCATGGAAGAGTGCTGGGCGAACCAGGACCTGCTTGCCAATGTCGAAGCCGACCTAGAGTTTCATGGCATCATCGTCTCCGCCTGCTCCAACGCTATGTTGAAGGCGCTCTACCAGACGGTGCGCGATCTGGTGACGGAAACGCAGCGGCAGCCGATCCCGATCACGGATCCCGAGCGCATGCGGGAATCGATCGGCGAACATCGGAAGATCATCATGGCTCTCAGGTCCAATGACAGTGCGCGGGCGAAGCTTGAGATGGAAACTCATATTCGCAACACCGCCCGTTGCGCGGGGTTGGAGCCGAAATCGTTGTCTGCAGATGCAACGCTTTAAATGGATCTGATCGCGCCGCCGTCCACCCCCACAGAAGCAAGCGCTCGGCGAGGGATTACGCGCACAATAGATTCACGCAAAGTACGTTACAGAAGATCGCACAATGTATCTACTTCCATGTAGGCCTTGTGAGGAAATGAATGGTCTATGCCGAAAGACGGACCTGTGCGAATTACGCCGCGGCTTGGTCAATTGAGCCTGATTTAATTTTCACAAAGGTGCCAAATTGAAATTTCTGAACGGCTCCCAAGGCGTCACGTGTTCGTGGTGACAGGAGGCGGTGACGATCGACTATGACGCCGGAGCAATCCTGGACCGTTGAGGGTTCGAAGAGGGGACGCCGGTTCGACTCCTATCAGGGCGAGGGATTCGCAGTCGGCCTGCCGCCGTGTCGCTTAGGCAGCCGCCGATCGTCTCGAGTGGGTGGGAATCGGATGTTCCCGATCACCCAGCTAAAGGGAATTCCGCCAAGTATGCGGTTATTCGGATCTTTGCCAACCTCATCGCATCGACATCAGGTTCGTCATCAGGCCGGCCTTAATGACGACCTTGGGTCGAGGGGCGTCAGAATGGCCGATATCCTTCAACTGCTCGGATGTCAGGTCTTTCATCGTCCTGCGCGTTGCAATGGTACGCTGCCACGCCGTGAAGTCAGCGGCTATTGCTGCTAGGCTTTTCAGCGCTACCCCGAGCAGCCGTCGGTTCGATGCGCGATTCTTCGCGCGAGCTTCCGTGTAAGCCATTTTTGCTCTCCCGTTCCAAACTACGGTCGGAGCTTGTCACACGGGCGATTTGCGACTGTTCAGACAGGTGTGAAACACTGCGAACGGCCCGACGGGCCGCCGTTAAATCCGTGTTAAATCGACTGGCGAAGATGCTACTCTTTTCTCCCGGTCGAAATCTGGAGACGAGATGTGCGCATCCGGTTGCTTGGCGGTCTTGAAGTAGCGTCCGGAGAGGGACTGCCTGTCCGGTTCGCTACGCGCAAGTCTTCACTTCTTTTTGCCGCTCTGGTCCTGGCCGGCCGCCGCGGACACCATCGCGAGCTGCTTTCAGAAGGGTTTTGGCCCGGACGAGGTGATGCGCAGGCGCGCAACAGCCTGCGCCAAGCCCTTGCCGACATCAGGCGGTGGTTTCCCACCGGCGGAAATGCCGCTGTATATGTCGAAGGCGATCAGGAGACCGTCGCGCTGATGGCCGGCCCGGATGAAGCGGATATTTGGCTCTTTGAGAGGAAGCTCGCCGAAGGTGGCGCGGCGGACCTTACCTGCGCCGCTGACCTCTACCGCGGCGACCTGCTTGCGGGCGAAGCCATTCCCGACGGCCTGGATGAATGGTTCGGACCGTATCAGAGCAGATATCGGCAGAAAGCACTGCAACTGGTGGAACGACTGAGCTTGGCACTGTCCATTGCCGGATCCGCGGCCGAAGCGGCTTGCGAGAGACTCGCGGAAACACTACTCGCCTCGGATCCGACCGCGGAGGCAGCCCATCGGGCGCTGATGCGAATTCAGGCGGCCAGGGGACACGAAAACGCGGCCTTGCGCCAGTTCGAGTCCTGCCGTGCGCTACTGAAGAAGCATCTGGACGTCGAACCCGAAGCACAAACGAACTCCCTGGCGGCGTCACTGCAATTGCGGGAACGGGTCGGGTACGATCAGACCGCGTCGACGCACAATATCGTCTCGCAGCAACAGGCGATCCCGGGCTCGGCGAGACCGCATGACCAGCCGTCGGTGGCGGTAATGCCCTTCGACAATCTTGGTGGCGCGGACGACGAGTATTTTGCAGACGGCGTTGTAGAGGAGATCACTGCCGCGCTCTCGCGCGTTCGGGACTTCTTTGTCATCGCCCGCCAGTCCGCCTTCACCTTCAAGGGACACTTCGTCGACGTGCGTCAGGTCGGCAAGGAACTTGGCGTCAATTATGTGGTCGAGGGCACAGTTCGCCGAGGCGGCGACCGCCTGCGCATTTCCGTGCAACTGATCGATGCCGATACGCGGACACAACTGTGGTCGGAGCGCTACGAGGGCGCGGTCGAGGACATTTTCGAGTTTCAGGATCGGATCGCGGCGCAGGTGGCCGGCGCTATCCATCCAGCCATCCGTGGTGCCGAGATTGAGCTGGCCAAACGCAAGCCGCCGACCAGTCTGCGGGCCTATGATCTCGTTATGCGCGCCTACCCGAACCTCTGGGGCCGCCGCAAGGACGCTAACGACCAGGCGATCGAGCTACTGCGGCAGGCGATCGCCATCGATCCGGCCTATGGCCGCGCGCACGCGCTCTTGGCGTGGTGCCATGCCTCAAAGGCTGCCTATTTGTGGACCGAGCAACCGGAACGCGAACTGGAAAAGGCGATCGCAGCTGTCGCGGCCGCAGGGTCGATCAGCGATGATCCAACCGCGTTGACTGCTGCGGGCGCAGCGATGAGCATTTGCGGCGACCAGGAGCGTGCCACCACCTTCGTTGAAAAGGCGCTCACGCTTGATCCAAACAACGCCTGGGCATGGGCGCGCCATGGCTGGATCGCGATCTACAAGGACGAGGATGCCAGCGCGGCGGAACGGTTTCAGCGAGCTATGACACTGAGCCCAATGGACCCACTCGCGTTCAATATGAGACTGGGAATGGCCACCTCCATGGCCAAAACAGGTTCTCTGTCAGAGGCCATCGCGATCGCCTGTGATGTCGCTGCCAGCCATCCCGACATCATCATGTCATATCGATATCTCGCCGCCTGGTCGGCGATGAGCGGCGACATGGAGACCGCCCGCTGGGCCGCGCGGAAGCTCTTGGCCGCCCAGCCTGACTTCACGATCGAGCAATATCGGTCGCTGCCTTTCTTTCGACATCTGCCGAAATGGGCCGACCAAGTGGCCGAAGCCTTGAGGCTGGCGGGGTTGCCCGAACGCTGATCAAATACGACGTCGGAGGATCCACTCTTGCGTGGGAAAGTGCCCTCCGGGCAGCGCGAGCCGACGTCAGAGAAGGGGCCAAGGGGAGCCGTTCTTCTCGAGCCTGTGCAGGGCTTGTTGCCAAGATGTACAGCCCGTTACAGAACGTCGCATAGTGTATCGACTGGAATGTGCCGAACAGGCGCAGGCTCCGGCTATGCCGCTCTATCAATTTCCGGGATCAACGGGAGATCCTAACCGAAGTGCATCACGCCGGTTTTTAGGGTAGGGGTTCAGCTTCCATCTTGCAAAATGTGCCCGGAACACTTCGGCCGGCGTCCTGTAAGAGAGGCACATTCTCGGCTGGTCGTTGAGATGGCGAGCAAGCTGGATGAGCTTGCGTTGCGACACGGCTGCAAGATCCGTATCGCCTGGCATGAACCGGCGGATGCGCCTGTTGGTGTTTTCCGCTCCGGCGATCTGCATCGAAGCGCGGCACGCGCAAAAGGTATTGAACGAGACGCTCAACAAGACCGATTCTAACGATGCCGATGGTCTGGCTCAGCTTGCCGAAACCGGCTTCTTCAAATCGGTTCGGGTCAAGTCTTTTGACGCTATGCTGACCCGCGCATTGGTGGCGGCCCGCCATCAGCTCCTCAACCTGTCAAAACAGCTCGGTAATCAATCGGGTTGGCTGACGCACTTCGCTGAGCCAGGGCCTCGAAACTCGCGCTCGCGTTTCTCTTGGCAACATTCAATCCGACATCAGGTAGGCCAAGGGTGGGGATAAGTGTAAAGCCAATGCCCAGACGTGTGCGTCTCAAGCGCCATGGTAGCCGCCTCAATAGTCCGGCCTTCAAGTCTGGCGATTTTTCAAGTTCGTCCTAATATTTATGAAATAGGCGTCTGGCTGCACGGCTGCTCAGCATAACCACAGTCTGGCGTTCCCAGGTCGCACTCGTTGCACCCGAGACAGCGGCCCTCCGTTCGATATGACGCGTCGGCAATGCTGTGGGAGGTGTGATGATAAGGTTCGCGCGGGCAGCTGGAGAGCAGCGAACATTGACCGCCGGATTGCCAAGCGTCGCCGTTGCGCGAGAGGCGGCGCCGTCTTCAAAACTGCCGACCCTCGCAGCCAGTGCTGCCACCGTTGCGGCGCTCTATTTCGCCCGCGACGTCTTTTTGCCATTGGCGATCGCTATTTTGCTGACCTTTGCGCTCGCACCGGCAGTTTCCAGATTGCGCAGAGCCGGCTGTCCACGCTCATTCGCAGTCATCGCCGTCGTGACGGCGGCCTTCCTGTGCCTCTTCGCGTTCAGCCTCATCGTCGCTCTGCAAGTCAGCGAGGTGGCGCGGGATCTGCCGACCTACCAATCCAACATAATCCAGAAGGTCAGGACGCTGAAAGAGGCAGGATCGGAAAGTCAGATCCTCGACCGTCTTGGCAGGGTAATGGAGAGAATCAGTGTGGAGCTAAGCCGGCCCGAGGCCGATGTGCGTGTCTCGCCCGCTCCCGTGCCCGAACCTAAACCGCTACTCGTTGAGATATTCTCGCCTCAACGTCCGATCGAGATCCTGCTAAGCGTCCTCAATCCGCTTCTTGGGCCACTGGCGACCACGGGTCTCGTCATCGTTGTCGTCATCTTCATGCTGTTCGAGAGGGAAGATCTGCGCGATCGCTTCATCCGCCTAGTCGGCTATGGTGATCTGCACCGCACCACCGAGGCGCTCCAGGATGCCGGCGCCAGGGTGGGACGGTATCTGCTCATGCAGCTCGTGGTCAACATCACCTACGGAGTGCCGCTCGCCATCGGCCTGTCGTTGCTGGGGATCCCAAATGCGATCCTCTGGGGCATGCTCGCGATTGTCTTGCGGTTCGTACCCTACATTGGTCCGGTTATTGCTGCCGCTCTGCCCTTGTTCCTGGCGTTCGCGGCAGCTCCTGGATGGACCCTAATGGCTTTGACATTGGGTTTGTTCATAGTCCTTGAACTGGTGAGCAACAATATTGTCGAACCTTGGTTATACGGTTCTCGCACCGGTCTATCACCCCTTGCCATCATTGTTGCGGCTATCTTCTGGGCTTGGCTTTGGGGGCCAATTGGCTTGGTGCTGTCCACGCCGCTAACAGTTTGTCTCGTTGTTCTCGGTCGGCACGTCCGGCAGTTTGAGTTCCTGGAAATCCTCTTGGGCAATGAGCCTGTCTTGGATCCCAAAGAGCGTCTGTATCAGCGATTGCTCGCTGGCGATCCGGACGAGGCTACGGATAACGCCGAGGGGCATCGTAAACTTAACGGCGGTGAAGCCAGCCGATGACACCCGCCGCAGGTATCACTCACGCCCGAGCGATTTGCGCCCACAGGCCCATCGCCGTTGCGCGCAGTTCGCGATGATGGTTGGAGGAGATGTCGTGGCGCGGGATGTGAAACAGGTTGGCGATCGGGTCATGGATGGAGACGAAGCGCTGCAAATGTCTCCGTGACTTGAAGCGCTTCATAATCCGCTCTCGACGCCGGACTGGCTGGTGAGAATTCTCCGCCCGATTGTTCAGGCCTTTGTGGGAGCGATGCTCTACACCCGGCATAATCTCTCGCTTCGCTGCCTCGTAGGATCGAAGCTTGTCGGTGATCATCACCCGCGGCGCCCGTCCCTGGCCTTTCAAGAGCTTGCGCATCAGGCGCTTGGCGGCCTTGGCGTTTCGGCGGTTTTGCACGAGAACGTCCAGGACGAAACCATCCTGATCCACAGCACGCCAAAGCCAATGCTTCTGGCCACAGATTGAAACAACGGCCTCATCGAGGTGCCACTTATCCCCGAGCCGGCTGGATGATCGACGACGGATCTCGGCGGCGAAGTTACGGCCGAACTTCTCCGCCCACAGCCGGATTGTCTGATGTGAAACAATGATGCCACGAGCCGCCAGCATGTCCTCGACCATTCTGAGGCTGAGAGGAAAGCGGAAATAGAGCCAGACAGCGTGCGCAATGACCTCGGCAGGAAAGCGATGGCGGCGATAGAGCGGATCATTTTTCGTCATGGCCCGTCATTGCACATCGAATTCCAGCTTTTGGTTAAGTTTACGATGCCCTCTCGGGTCCAAAGCCTGGCACCGCAGCGCTTTCGTTGGTGGCATTTTGGGCTCGACAGGGCAGGTCGTTAATCCGGCACAACGATCCGGCCAGAGTCATTGCCGCTCCTCTCGCGTTCTGCCGGCTTGGTTGCTACGCCCAAGTCCCCCCAATCCCAACGCACACTGCGCATCGTCGGCCTTACCTTTTTGAGGTCAGGCAAGACATAGCATACACTGGAAGCAGCGGCGCCCGAGTCCCGGTTTAACTGTTACGTACTTCCCCTTTTCTCGTAACGAGCAATGATGTTTCCCGACGTCGCGGAAGATTTAGGGTTCGAGGCGGTGTGTTTGGCGCCATCTGCCCTCATGCGGGGCGAGCACTTCCGTCGTTAGCAATGCAATGAGTAATCCTGCGTGCATGGTCATTGGAGGGCGCATGAGCTTGTTGGAACTGGGGCGGGCTCGGCTGGCTATGGTGTTGCCACATCACCGCGAGCAATTGCGGAGTGCTATGGATGATTACAGCCGTGAACTTTTCGAGGCCTACGCCTTGGCGTCGACGACACTCGACAATCTCGAGCGAGAGATGTCGAGGCGTGAGGATTTGATACATGAGTATCATCAAATCTGCCTGGATTTGCAGGCGGAAGTGCTAACGATGCTCACCCAAAAAAAGGATAACACGTAACCGAAGAAAGCGGGGGGACCGCTTCCCGCCGTCGTGGCGCGAACGGGCGCGAAGCCCGGCAAGGCAACTGAGAAGATCGAAAGGTGAGTGACTTGAAATCTACGTGCATGTCCACTCGCGCTCTCGCTATGCTCCTGGCGACCGCACTCGCTCCAACAATCGTCGTGGCCTCCACCTCAGAGGCGGAACTGGTCACCAGCCTTCAATCTTGCGCTTCCCGATTGGAAGCAGGCAGTGACTACGGGAGTTATGTCGAAGGGTATAACGATGCTCAGGACATTGTGAGGGACGCGCTCGAGTTCATGCGAGGCCGAGTTGGTCCGTCCGCAGCTGCAGAACGCGGCCAGGCTGCGAAGCAGGAGTTCGCCGCAGATCTTTTGGACCACCCGATGGAGGCTCGGTCGCGCGTCGCGGCGCTTGTAGAGGAGTGCTTGGCGCACGCCGAGGCGACTGAAGCCATATTCGATGGAGCGGAGGTAAGTCGCGCCAGCGAGCTTGAAGCTTCGGCGAACGCACAACGTGACGCGGTTGCCCGTGCCGAAAGCGAAGCCGAACGGGCGGACCTGGCGGAACGGCGGGCAATCGCTGCAGAAGCGGCGGCAGAACGAGCAAAGGCCGAGATCGCCATTCTCAAAGAGGAGCGCCGCAGAAGGGCAGAAGCGAAGTCGTCTTCAAACGAAAACAATGGGCCGACCAACGGGAATGAGAACTCCGTTACACTGAACGTGCGGGAAAACGTGCAGCGTGCGCTTCGGGCAAATGGCTACAATATCTTCAAGAGCGCCGAAGAGATGAATTGCAGCTGGACCGGTTCGGCCCACCTATGCAAGCGGCCGAGCGGCGGGACGACAGTCAGCATCGCGTCGGACCCATATCGTATCCGCATTCTCACGGTTGACACTACCATTGATTGTTTGAGGCTCCGAAACGGAAAAATGGTTGCGCAAGGCAGTGGTGACGACTGCCAGTGACCAACTCGCGGCCCTTAAGCTAAGGATAGCTGGCCAAAGTAAACCCTTGCTAATACCGCGCCCTGTCAAGCCTTCAAGATCGAACTAACGCGAGAAGCTCACCGCCACGGCTTCCATATGTTCGTCTCGGCAGCTGTAAGCAAGCGGCCGGCGTGGCTGCCGGCCGCTTCTTTTTGCTAGCTGATCTTCAGGCCCTTGGCTGCCTGGTAGGTCTGTACATAGCCGCGGGCGACCGAGCGCACGGCGCGGCCGATCTGCGAATAGGCATCGTCATTGAGGTTGGCGAAGGAAACGCGCGCCGACCAGCTCGGCGCATCGAAGCCGGAGCCGTTGAGGAGCACGATGCCGTGGTCCTCGGCGAGCCGGAACGGAATGTCGAGCGGGTGGATGTTGTCCTTCACCCAAGTGACGACATCTTCTCCGACATACTTGCGCAGCCAGAACTCGAAATCGATGATGCCGTAATAGTGGTCGAAATAGATGCCCGGATTGGACTCGACGCCCATGCCTTCGATCAGGTTCCAGAACCGCTTCGTGCAGATGGCGATGCAGGCCTTCTGGTAGGCCTTCTCGACATCCATCAGCTCGACGAGGCTGAAGAGCGTCATCATCACTTGCTGGGGAAGCGACAGGCCGGCGGTGTGGTTCAGCGCCACGTCGCGGCTGTCGGCGACGATGCGGTCGATGAACTTCACCTCGCGCGGCTTCGGCGTCATCGCCTTGTAACGCTTTTCCAGAAGCTTCTGGGTAGGCTCGGCATGGGCCTTGATCTTCTCGTCGAAGATGTTGTCCTGGGCAACGGCAACCACGCCGAGGCGCCAGCCGGTGCAGCCGAAATACTTCGAATAAGAATAGACACCGATGGTATTGCGCGGCAGATGTCCGAGCAGGGACTGGAAGCCCGGAACGAAGGTGCCGTAGACGTCGTCCGTTAGGACGATCAGGTCGGGACGCTTGTTGTTGACGAGATCGACAAGGCGCTTGATCGAATCCGGATCCATCGCAACGGCGGACGGGTTGCCGGGGTTGACCAGGAACAGCGCCTTCACCTCGGGGTTTTCCAGCGCCTTGATGTCATCGTCGGTGAACTGGAAGCGGTCTTCCTGCTCGGCGCTGACATTGATGGTCTTGAGGTTGTAGTCCTCCAGTTCCGGCATTTCGAGATAGGGCGTGAAGATCGGCGTTCCGAGCGCGATCGTGTCGCCGGCGTTGAGCAGACGGGCGTTCTTCAAGGCCTTGAAGATGTAGCACATGGCGGCGGTGCCGCCTTCGACGGGATAAAGGTCGAACTTCGCCTTCGGCCGATGCCCGGCGCACATCGCCCACATCAGATATTCATGGGTGATGATCTCGTTGTGGTGCAGCGCCCGATCGGGAACGGGATAGTTGTCGCCGATGATCGAGTCGGTCAGTTCGTGCAGGAAGCCATCCGGGTCGAAGCCGAAGGTCTTGATGGCGTAATTGACCGCATCGGAGAGCGTCTTTGCGGGGGGGATGCCTTCATCCTCTTCATCCCAGTCGGCCGTGTTCTGCAGCTGCTTCTTCGTCCACTTCTCAAACCGCGCATGGACGCCGTCCTTTGGCGGCATGCCGGCCACACCTGCCTTCGGGTCGTAATAGGCGCGCTTGGCTTCCGTCAGCGCGAACTGGCCGAGCAGGAAGAAGGCTTCACGGGCCCGTGTCGCCGTCCAGTTGGGGTTGCCGCGGCCGGCATTGAGGAAGGCCTTGGCGGATTGCTGCGAGCTCGTCTTGGCGAGCTTGATCAGTTCGTCCTTGATTTCGAACGGGCTGAGATCGGAAATGCTGTCGTAGAATTTTCTGTCCAACATAGTTCACACTCCCTATGAACGATAGTCTCAGTTAGCCTACCCCCTGGGGCCAGCATGGTCAGTAGCGGGCATGCCGTAGCCGAGGGCGGAGCGCGGCGTTGACGTTTCCGAGTGCTCCTGACGTCAAATCTTCAGTCCGCGACTACGTCCCATTTGTCGTCGGGATCGAAACGATCGATGAAGGGCACGATCTGTTCGGTGCTCGGCCCCAGGTCCCGCTCGTAAACGATGCCCTGCTGGTTGACGACGAAGGTCTTGACGCCGGTCTCGGCATAAGTGACCGGCCAAGCGATCAAGGCGAAACCACCGATCATGTTGCCGTTGATGATATAGTCATACTGGCCACCGGCGATGTTATCGCCTTGCGACGTCACGATGCGGAAACGATAGCCGAAGTAACCTTGGCCGGCCTTGGCCTTTTCCAGTGCTGCCTCGCTGATCGCGTCGCCGACCGGGCTTTCGCCATCGCCCTGATCGGCCGGCCAGTAGAGCCCGTCCGTCTGGCCCGGTGTGCTGATCAGCTTCTGGGCATATTCGAGCACGCCATCGGCGTCGCGATCCTGCGAGGCATACTCCTTCTGCGCATCGACATAGGCCTGTACCGTATCGATTGCCTCGAGCTCGTTCTCGCCGACGCGGCGATTGACGATCTCCTCAAGCCCGACATAGGTGTCGAAAGCCCATTTGCCGTCATCGCCCTTGGTGATCGGGAAGGGCAGGGGCCAGAGCCGATCGCCGAGCTGGATGATCTTGCGCCCTTCGAGGTCGCGCACGACGACATTGCGGGCGGCACCTTCACGAATGAGCGCGAAGGTATCCATCGCCCCTTCACCGGCCTTCAGCTTCTCCGCATTGAGCCCCAGAAGCTTCGCCAGACCGTCGAAATCGTTGGCGGCGAGCTTCGCCTTGAAGTCGTCGACCGCCTTGGCGGGATCATCGAAGATCGGCGGATCCTCGTCGGCCGCATAGGCATCGAGGCCCGCGGCCATTTGATCCGTTGGCGCCTGTTCCGCCGGCGTCTGTGTCTGCGAGAAAGACGCGTTGAGTGGCACGGCGGCCAGCGTGAGGGCGATCGCCGTTCCGAGGAGAAACGGATGAAAGAGCTTTGCCATGGTCGTTCTCCTATGATCCGTTCAACGCCTGCGTCCGCCGCCGCCGCCTCGACCACCGCCGCCGCGGTGCATTGGCGGCCTGCCGCCGCCGCGGCTCATCTGTGGCCGCCCGCCGCCGCGGTGGCCACCGCCCATGCTCTGACCGCCGCGGCGTGACGAGTTGATTTCACGCCGCCCGGGATTGACGTTGCCGAGGCCCGACGGCCTGTTCGGTCGGTTCTGTGCCTTGGCGGCCATCTTCTTCTTGCCGCCCTGACGGTTGACCTGAGAGGGCTTTTTGCCCGATGGACGGTTAAGGCTCGGCTTACCGTCTCCAGCCCGCGCTTTTGCGATCGCCTGCCCGCCACCGGCCCCACCTGGTCGGGCTGCCGGCCTCTGCTGGGCCTTCAGCCCATCAAGCGTGCTCTTGCGCACGTCCCTGA
>Ga0209130_1000995_pt1 | contig 22082 bp, 18 predicted proteins | sample AraplaMF_Cvi_mLB_FD_184264 | JGI IMG/M metagenome (GOLD analysis project Ga0209130, IMG submission 184264) | Arabidopsis root microbial communities from the University of North Carolina, USA - plate scrape MF_Cvi_mLB (SPAdes) (version 2) | ecosystem: Host-associated > Plants > Roots > Endosphere...
TAAATAGGGACGGATTTTTCCGCGGTACCACCCAAATTGTCATAATGACCATCTTAGCCCTGATAACGGTAGGTACCGTTTGCTTTTACTAATTATCACGTTCAAAGCAACACTCACAGGTGTCTTTCCATCATGCGGTATCGCAATCTTCCCAGCAACCGATTGCTCTCTGTAGACCTTTGCATCATGTACTTTTCCTGTTCATCACTTTTTATATTTACAGAGTATTCTATCTCTTCTCTTTGTAAAACGCAAGCCCTTTTAGAAAATATTGCGACTTTTCACTAAACAGACACCTTCTAAGAGTATGTACTATGAACATTGAACTCTATACAATTATCATTTGACAACTTAGAAATATTTTATCCTTCTCAAATTCTTTCAATTGTACTTATTTTTTCCATTTTATTACATAAATTCCGTATTTCCCACACATATTATTACTAAATTTTTATCGGAGGTGTACATATGAAAAAAATAATAAGTTTCTTTCTCCTTTTGTTATGCCTAATTGTAGTGAATGAAACGCATGCTTATTCACCAAAATCTTTACCAATCTCTCAAAACTCTGATCAATGGCAAGTGAATATTGATGAACCGAAAAAAACAAACAAAAATATGCTTCAAGCTAAACAAAATGAATTTCAAACATATCAATTTTCAGTAAAGAATGTTGGAGAAAACGAAGTATATAACGTACAAGTTGAAGTCTTCCGCAATGAACCAAATATGAAAACAAAATATGAACTCTTTTCCCTAAAAGAAAGTCGTCTAGCGAGTGGAAAAACTGGATTTAGACACGCTAACTTCCCTGTTTCTACAAAATCAGATGAGGTTGACGTATTAATCACTTGGCAAGAGCATCCTTTCCGATCTATGCGAAACGGCCAAAAAATTGAGTCTAGAAAATTTAAAGAGCATTTTGTTTTTAAAGAAGCAGTAAAGTAAACTTATCGGTATATGTACATTATTACCGATACCAATAATTTTTCCAGTACCAGTCCTTAAGCAAATTAAAAAGTCGTGGCTTATAAACGCCACGACTTTTTATATTAATTCGTACTAATTCCTCTCGCTGCCCAAATACGATCGATTTCAGCAGCATGTTGCCCGCCGTATAAAAGAGCATCTGCTTGCTTAATCACTTTCGCTCCATCACGGAATTTAGCATTTGGCGTTAATGACCAATGTGATTGTAAAATAATTTTTGTTGCTACATCACGTCCAAAAGACTGCGCCATTTCGTATTGACCTTGAGCCCAAATTTCCCCATCATTATGCACTTCATTCGTTATATCTTTCGGGTATACTTTATTCGTATCTAATCGGCGTAAGCACGTCGGATCTGAACTAGAATAAGCAGTCGCATCCCATTCTCCAACACATGCTTTCCCGTATCCTGTCGTTGATACCGCATCTTCATACGTAGCACCTAGGAAATCTCCAAACCCTTCTCCCATCGCTCCACCTTCTGGTGAACTTCCGAAGCCTGGTACTTGATTATCTTGAATAGAATGACCATATTCATGCGCGATAATGCCCGCATCTTCTGCGTCATCTACACCGCCAGTACCAAAAGTTAAAGCTTTCGTTGATGGAGAATAGAATGAATTATCGTCAGTTGTACCATTTACATTTACTTTAATCGAACGATTATTAATATTTTTAAAGCCTAATCCTTGAATATAGCGCTGTAATGTATCAATATGATAATATGACATAACATCTTCAAAACTATCATTTGCACGTGTATAGTTAAATTGTAAGTTTGTAGATTTCGTCTTCGCTTTTGAAGAAATCGTGACATACTCCCCAATTAAAAATCCGCTACCATCTAAACCTTTTAAAGTAACGGTCTTTAATTGATTCGTTAGAGCTGTAGAATCTGCATCTTTATTATCCTTTAATCCTGCTAAACTACCACTTGATACGACAGGATTAGGTAAAAATACTTTCCCTGTTCCTTCTGCTTTTCGGTTTATATCAACCTTTTTAATTAACTTTCCATTTTCCGCGTCAATAAATGTTTCCCATGCTCCGAAAGGTTTATTCGAATGGACTAAAACTTTATATACTGGGATAGCTACTCCATCCTCAATAACATATCCAAACTCTTTCTCTGTAGGAGCCCATAAATTTTGCTCACTTTCTCCTCCAACATACGCCATTGATTTTTGTTCAGCATCTTTTTCACTAATCTTATTCGCTATTTCTTTCACACTTTGAACTGCCTGGTAATCAGAAACAGCAAGTAATCCTTGCCCCTGTCCATTAATAGTAACTGTTATTTGTTTTGAAAATACAGGAGCACCATTGACCACTTGTTGGAATCTAACATATGAAGCTACTGGTGTTTCTGTTGTAGAAATATATTGTAAGTCTGAAAGGTCTGCCTTCAATCCATATTCCGTAGCATGTCCTTTTAAATATTCAATTGCTTTTTTCTGTGGTGAATAAGCTTCTACCTTTACTTGCTTTTTTTCCAATGCGGAAACTGTAGAAATCGTCCCCATTACTAATGGTACAGTCATTGCCATTGCCACCATTTTTTTGTTTAACATAAAACCACTCCCCCTAATAAATTGAAACCTTTATCCTGTCCCACCAGACTATTACTGTCCACAAGTATCGGGATAAAAATTGAATCTACGAGTAATTCTATATGAGTAAATACATTCCCTTTTCATTTAGGACAAGTGAAATTTTCTCAATATTTATGTATAAAATGAGAAAAATACTGTAGAAATATATTTCTTTATTCATTTCCTAAATCCTATACTTTTTAATAGAACATCAAACACTATTATTCGTTTTACTATTTGCTACTGGATTTTTCATTTTCAGTGTATTATTAGCGTTTTATGGAGAAATAAATTTTCTAGAGACCCTATCGAATGGAATGTGAGGAAATTGGTCGGATAAAGTAAAGCTTTAATCAATGGGGGTTTTGTCCATCCCCACTGATTATTAGCCCTCACCAATCGGGCTTTTACGGGAAGTCCGACTCCTACAAATAGCGGGATAATTTCCCAATCATACAAAAAGGAAGTTGGAATGATTCCAACTTCCTTTTTTCTTTAATTAGCTGTGCTTAATTTAATTCGGACTTTTGTCTCACCTAAAGAAAGCTCATCATCTTCACTTGTTAAGTGATCAAATGTAAATTGCTTAACGAGTAAGTTTTCTTCCAACAAATCTTTATGATTCGTTAACGTTTTCTGTAATTCTTCCTCTGTATCAAGAATAACATCCACTCTTAAATTAACTGGTAAATTCAACTGCTTACGATATTCTTGAACGGCGCGAATAAATTCACGTGCTACTCCTTCTTGTAACAATTCTTCCGTCACATTCGTATCTAACATAACCGTATATTGTCCGTTTGTCGTATTTGAGAATCCTGATTTCGCAACTTTCTCTACTAATACATCTTCAGCCGTCACAACTACTTCTTCCCCTGATGCAACTTCGTAAACTGCTTTTTCAGTTGATACAAAACTTTGTACTTCCTCTTGTGATAATTGTTTTAGCCAACCATTTACTGCATTCACATTTTTACCAAACTTCGGTCCCGCTGTTTTAAAATTCAACTTTAATTGATATGTTGTATACTTCGTTTCATCCAGTTCAACATGAAACGCTTTTACATTTAGTTCATCCATAACGATATCACGATAAGATTCCCAATCGATATTATTCTCTTTATTCTCAAGTAATACAAGCTCTGCTAACGGCTGTTTTACTTTTAATGAATGCTGATTACGGTTACTCCTTCCAAGTTCAACAACTTGTAAAACTGCATCCATTTCCGCTTCTAATTTCGGCTGAATAAGTGATTCATTTACAACTGGATAATCCTCTAAATGAACGCTACGTCCTTCTAAATTCAGATGAATATCTTCAGCGACAAATGGTGTAAATGGTGCAATTAATTTACTAATTGTTACAAGCACTTCATGAAGTGTTTCATACGCCGCTGCTTTCTCAGTATTCATACCAGATTCCCAAAAACGATTGCGTGAACGTCTTACATACCAGTTACTCACTTCATCTACAAGCGTGGCAATTTCACGAGCTGCATTTGTGAATTGATAGTCATCAAGTGCGGTTCTTACCTTTTTCGTTGTACTATGCAATCTTGATAACACCCATTCATCTAATTTCGTACGCTTTACATCATACTTTTCTTTCGGATTATATTCATCTAAATTTGCATATAAAACATAGAAGCTATACACATTGACTAACGTATCTACAAATTTAGATTTCGCTTCTTGTACTGTTCTTTCAGAAAATCGTTTCGCATTCCATGGGGCACTGTCAACGAGTAGAGCCCATCTTAGAGCGTCGGCACCAAACTTCTCTACTAAATCAACTGGATCTAGTGCATTTCCTTTACTTTTAGACATTTTCTGTCCTTCTTCATCTAGAACATGCCCAAGTGATAACACTCGTTTGTATGGAACTTTTCCTGTATATAGCGCCGATACTGCCAATAAACTATAAAACCAGCCACGTGTTTGATCAATTCCTTCTGCAATAACATCTGCTGGAAACTGTTCTTCAAATAACTCTTTATTTTCAAACGGGTAATGATATTGTGCAAACGGCATGGAGCCACTATCAAACCAAACATCGATTACTTCTGGTGTACGATTCATTGTACTTCCGCATTTTTCGCAGCAAACTTGTACTTCATCTACATACGGCTTATGCAATTCTAAATCTTCAGGTGTTTCTTTCGTACTATGCTTTCTTAATTCGGCAATACTTTTCGGTGCGAATTGATGATCGCAGCTTTCACATTCCCATACGTTTAAAGGTGTTCCCCAATATCTATTCCGGCTAATATTCCAGTCCACCATGTTTTCTAAAAACTTACCAAAGCGTCCGTGCTTCATATGGTCTGGATACCACGTAACAGAATCATTATTTCGTAAAAATGTTTCTTTAATCTCAGTTGTTCGGATTAACCAGCTTTCTCCTGCATAATAAAGTAATGGTGAATCACAGCGCCAGCAATGCGGATAGCTATGTTCATATTTTTCTTTATGATATAACAAACCTTCTTTCGCTAAATAACGAACGATATCCACGTCACAATCTTTTACAAACTTACCTTTAAGAAATGGTACTGCATCCGTATACTCACCTTTCTCATCTACAACATGTAAGAACGACAATCCTTCACTTTGAACGACTCTATAATCGTCCTCCCCATATGCTGGAGCGATATGAACGAGTCCTGTACCACTATCTGCAGTTACAAAATCTGCTGCGATGACGTGGTACCCATTTGTAACTTCCTTCATCGGAAACGGTGCTGTGTAAGATGTATTTACTAATTCTTCACCTTTATGAACAGATAATACTTCATAGTTTTCTTTTAATACTTCTTGTACACGTTCTTTCGCAATAATGTATACATGACCTTCTTGTTTCGCTTTAACGTATTCCATATTTGAATGTACAGCGAGCGCTACATTTGCTGGAAGCGTCCATGGTGTTGTCGTCCAACCTAAGAAATACTCATTTTCACTATTTTCCACTTTAAACTTAACTGTTGCACTTAAATCTTTTACTGTTTTATACCCTTGTGCAACTTCATGTGAACTGAGAGAGGTTTGACAGCTTGGGCAGTACGGTGAAACTCTATGCCCTTTGTATAACAAACCTTTTTCATGAATCGTCCCTAAAATATGCCATACACTTTCGATATATGGATTCTTTAACGTAACGTATGGATCATCCATATCTACCCAATAACCGATACTTTCAGTGAATTCACGCCACTGCTTCTCATATGTGAATACACTCTCTTTACACTTTTGAATAAATGGTTCAATGCCGTACTCTTCGATTTCATGCTTACCTGAAATACCAAGTTGTTTTTCAACGCCTAATTCTACAGGTAATCCATGTGTATCCCATCCGGCTTTTCTTAACACTTTATATCCAGCCATCGTTTTATATCTCGCTACTAAATCTTTAATTGCCCGACCAAGTGCATGGCCGACGTGTGGTAAACCGTTCGCCGTTGGTGGTCCTTCATAAAACACAAACGATTGCGCGCCTTCTCTATTCTGAATTGATTGTTCAAAAATGCCTTGTTCGTTCCACTGCTTACGAATACGTGTTTCTCTCCCTACAGCTGACTCTTTTACATCTACTTTCTTCATCTACAATCACTCCTTTGAATGTTTTAAAAGCACACAAAAAACCCGTCCCCATGAAGTAGGGACGGGTTTACCCGCGTTACCACCCTAATTCTATTAGCTTTTCACTAATAGCACTTAGCAACGTACTAACATACGCGTTCTTTGTAACGGTAGACATCCGTCCGAGCTTACTTTATTCAGCCACGGCTCCTCGGAGATGATTTTCAAATAACGTCTGCACACCGGCTTTCAGCAATACACCGGCTCTCTGGAGAACAGCTCACTATTTTACTCTTTCTCGTCTTCAGATTTGTATACTTTATTAGAAGTTATTTTATGCCATTGGGCAATTAATTGTCAACTAATTCAAAATAGATTTTTATTTATATCCTTTTTATCTATTTCTATACAATTACTTTTCAAGTTCTCGTAATCCTGCTAAATCTTCATCTTCCTCTGCAAGTTCAGCAAAGAATCCTGTGTCATCTTCACGAAGCACAATTTCAAGTTCTTCTTTCGCCTCTTCAATTCTGTTTAATAATGCTAAGTAGCAAGCATGATCGTATCTTGCTAACAAGTGTGTAGCATCAATTTCTAATATATCACTTGTTATTTTTTCTGCTTTGGTAGTTCCCCCAGCTCTATGATACGAAGATGCTAAAGCAATAAGAATTGCCGTTTCATTTGGATGATGTACAGAAGCATCTTCTAATAAATGAATCGCATCCTCAAACCTCTCTTGACTTTGGTATATTTCTGCTAAAGTAAGGAATCCTCTACTTACAAACGATGTTTTCTCCGTTAATTGTAAACATATTTTTTCTGCTTTTCTTTCTTCCCCAGCTTTCAAGAATACTTGTGCTTGTAAAAGAAGCGTATCATAATCATCCGGTAGCTCTCGAACCATTTGTTTCGTTAATTCCAACGCATCTCGTAACATGCCTTCTTCTTCATACTCAATGAAAAGATTTACAAGTTGCTTCGCTACATCATAATCCCATTTATTTTCTAGCGATGTTTGCAATACTTCTATTGCTTCTTTATTCATTGCCGCATTCTCGTAAAATAGTGCAAATCGCTGCGCTGCCATACTATTTTTTGGATTTAACTTTAACGAAACTTCATATAAATCAATGATTGTAGTAATCATTGAAATTTCTTTCGCGCGGTTTTTCATACGATAAAAAGCTCTCGTAAATATAGATTTTTTCGGTTGTTCATTTTGTTGACGTTCAATCCATCTTTCTGTAACCGCAGCTGCGGCATACATAAATGCCATACTTCTTTCTGCTTTTTTCACCTTTAACGTATGAAGTGCGTCTCGTATTTGAGATATTTTTTTATGTTGTTCTACTGCTTTTACATATACATCAAATATACGTTCATTATTTAATTCTTTATGCATTACTTTCATTGCAACTTCAATTGCACTCGCATCTCTTTTTTTCACTAATACTTTCGCATAATGATATAGAACTTCTGTGTGTCCCTCATCTAATTGTAGCGCTTCTTCAATTCGCACCTGTTCTTTATCTATTTCATTCATCGCACCATATACATATGCAATAGCATCTAAACGCCATATTTCGGGTACTTCTCTTGCTAATTGTTCTAGTTCAGTCAGCAATTCTTCATGAAGATTCAAATCTACTGAAAGCTGTGCCAAATATTCCATATTAATATGCAAAGGCTCTTCTTTCATCGCCTGGACCATATGACTTTGTTCTTTAGAACGATTTTCTTCTTTTTCGTATATTTCTGCTAGTTGCAAATGTACACCTGCGAAGTTTTCATCCAGCTCTAAACATATTTCATACGCTTGCTTTGCTTCTGTCAATTGTCCTAATACCATATATGTTTCGCCGATTCGATAATATGGCAAAGCAGTTCTCTTTTGTTCGATTGCCTTATTGTATCTCTTCATTGCCTGATCATACTGTCCAATAGATTCATATAAAATACCAGCATAACAACCGTATTCAATTACTTCCGTTTTTTCTTTTTGTAGCGTTCTTAAAAACGCTATGCCTCGTTGCACAAAAGCTGTTCCTTTTATTCTATTTACATACTCTTCTAACACGTTCTCTATATTACTATATAACTTACGTATACCGTCCTCTAATTTAGAAAGTGCCGTTTTCAACTCAGCTTCATTCCCGCCTAACGCAATTTCAGCATCCCACAGCACCATGCCAGCATTCATAAGAAAATCTTGATTGTCCTCAAATTGCTTATTGATACTAACAATATAATTTTTTGCATCCTCATATTGTTCCTTTGCCATATAAACTTGAATTAAACCGAAATGAGAATATACATCTTCATTATTTTCTTCTAAAGAACGCTTATATATAGTTTCCGCTTCTTCAAGTTCATCATTTTGAAAATGTACATCTCCTAAACGAACATATAAAGATGCCTGATCTTCACAATTTTGAATTCCTTGTAATAAAATTTCCTTCGCATTATTCCCATCATCTAAATCTGATTCATAGATTTCCGAAAGCTTCGTATATAAATAGGCTGCTGTTTTATCTAATTGAATTGCTACTTTAAGTCCTTTTACCGCCAAATACACTTTTCCTAAATGTTGAGCACATCTTGCACGTTCATACCAAATGTGCGCTTCATACTTATATTCTTTTAATAAATCATTAAAGAATCCATATGCTTCTTCATATCGTTCTAAATCTATTAAAATTAAACCGTGATTTACAAGTGTAAACCTTTCTGGGCTACGTTCTATAGCTGTTAGCGAATACTCTAGCCCCTTTTCGGATTGATCCATATACATGTATGATAATGCTAAGAAACTCCACGCAACTGGTTGGTCTGCATCCAGTTGTAATGATGAACGAAAACTAGAAATCGCTTCTGCATAATTATCTTGCTCAAAAGAATAACGTCCATTTATAAAATGATACAACGCTTGATTGCTTTTCTTCTCCACACTTTGAAGCATATGTCCTGCTTTTTCCATATCTTGCAGACGAATAAAACACTGTGCACTATGCAATTTCACAAAGTCAGAGCTTGGAAACTTTTCCATTAATTTTTCTATACAAAACTGAATAAAATCTTTATCTACTTCAGCATCTAAATGTTTAATCGTATATAGCCAAGTGTTTGGATTTTCACTTGTTTCTCTTAAAAATAATACTAATTTTTCAATTCCCTCTTTATCTTGCTCAGCTAAATGATCAGTAAGAGAAAAAATTGATTTATAATAATTATGTTCTTCCTCATCTAAAAATAAAAGTTGTTCCATTCTATCTTTTGGTGTAAACGTAATAGCTAAACAATCTGTATAACGATATTTTTCTTGCAACTTATCATATTCCACAAGAATCGGTTCTAAGAAATTCGGATCTTGAATATAAAAAGCTTGCAGCACGTCGTCATAACCAGAAAGTACTTGTACATGGGAAGCGTGCTCAATATCTATACTTAATAAAACGGGAATACCTTGATCAAGTAATCTCTTATAATTTTCCTCATTCCCCTGAAAGTAACGATATTCGTAACCTTGCTCTTCTATATATGTAACTGTATCTGAAAACTTAGAACCTGTTACATCAAAAATATGTTGTGCAATTTCATCTTGCGTACGTTTTTCTCCCCATACCCCTAACATCATTTCCAAACTTGTCGGAACGCAATAGTTATCCTTTTGTACAACCGGAACTATTGGTAAACGAACCTTTTTTCCATCAGGATTTTTTTCTATATGATGATATAGAGAATTTTTCAAACTCTTTTCACTTTTCAATAGTGCTTGCAAATCGTGAATATTATTTATTTTATAAAATGCTTCTGCACGTAAATGTATAAAATAAGTTGTATATGCATGATACGGAAGCATGTGATTGATTTCATCTATTACCGCTAACATTTCTTCATAGCGCTCTAGATCTAATAAATATTTTACTTTTTCAAAATAGAAATATGGTACTTGAGGGAACTTTGCAATCGCATCATTTATGAGTTGTAATGCTCGCTGCTGTTCACCTTTATATGCATATAATTGCGCCAATAAGTACGTAGCTAACTCTTCACAATCTTTATGCTGCTGACCGGCTAAAAGTTGTTCCTCTGCTTTCTCCCACTCACCAGTCTGTATATATAAGTAACCCCATTTATCAAAAACTGCACGTGTACTATACTTTTCCGCCTTTTGCATATAGGCATAAGCCTCTTCATTGCGCTTCATATCTAACAAACATCTAACTAACGTAAAATATGCTTTCGTTAAAACATCCGCATCAGTTTCCTCTTCATTTACCTCTTCCAAAGAATCTTTTAATAATAGTTCAGCATCAAGGATTTTACGCTCATCAATTAACTCATCACAATATAAAGAGAGCGTTCTCATATTTGGGAATTTTTTATAAGTATAACGAATTAAAAAGGAGCTATATTGATGCATCAAACCTTCATCAGCAAGGCGAATTAATGTATCAAACTCTGTAAATGATGAAACGTTAGAAAGCCAGTTCTTCACGTATGATAACTTATTCGTTTCTTTTATATGTGCAATTTCATTATTTATCTCCTGTAATCCATCTGCAAATCTCTTTTCTTTCAAACAAATCTCTAATTGCTTAAAATCTAGCATGCATTCACCTCAAATTATTATTTATACTGCCATTTGCAAGCAGTATTCTAACCTACTTGCTTAGATTTTACACATCATATAGTATGCATTCAACTAAAACCTCATATAATGAACGATATTATTTAATATTATTCAAGTTTCTCACTAAATATCTTAAATACATTGATTTTTATGGGGATTTCGTTTAATTTGATGAAATAATGTATAATCTTATTCCAGTAAATGAAATTATACCGACGATAATTGATATATATCAATCGGCTCTTTTATTATATCAGCGATTCACTCATCAAATTTTAAATCTACAAAAACACCGTAATGATCACTTGGAAATACGTGTGATGAAGTTAATGCTGAATCTCCAAATACAGATACATTTTCTATATTTAGAGATTCAAACGAATCATTCTCTTGTATCAATATCCAATCATATCGTTCTTCTTTCTTTACATTCCCTATTAAATTTGTATTCTTTCCATAATCTAAAGTTGGCTGAGCCAAAGTGCAATCATGTTCTTCTTTAAACTGAGCTACATCTATCCATTGGTTATCTACTAAGTATTGATGGACACTCGAATCAGGATTGGCATTAAAATCACCACAAAGTACTTCATATGTACTATTTTTACTTTTACTCTTAATCCAATTATGTACTGTGCTAATTTGTTCTTTCCTTATCATAATTGACTTCCAATTCAAATGAACATTTGTTATTCCGAGTTTGCAATCTCTATATTTAAATGTAATTCTAATGGCACAATAATTAGCTTCCTTTGTATCAGTTTCCCAAATAGCCTCTTCAATTAATATAGGAACCTTACTTAAGAAAGCTAATCCTTCATCTGGAGAATCTGGATATTCTTTAAATATACAAAATGGATAATTTACTTGCTCCGCAATATATTGTGCAACATTTGTCTTCTTTCCTTTATTATTAATACAACTTCGAACTTCTTGAATTGCTAATATATGTGGAGCAATATTTTGGACTTCTTCACAAATAGCCTCTAACCTTTCAGACCACAATGTTTCATGATTCCAAATATTAAAAGTAGCAATTTTCATTATATCGCTACTTTTTAACATTGTATTTCGCCAAATGTAATTTTCATATTCGGAGCATAAACTAAAGATGAATGCATATGAAATGCTTTAAAAAACCGTAGTTCCGCTTCATATTGAGCTAGCGATTCTTCATATGTTAATCCTCTAGCCATTAAAAGTTCTATAAATTGCTGTTTATCACCTGGATTGCCCGCAATTCCCTCTTCTTTTAATGAATGATACAAACTATATTTATCATTATGATACATATTAGAATCTAAAAAGTTCACCTTATCACTTACTCTACACTCGATATTTCCCACACCCAATTCACTTAAATACGTAGGTATTTTCATACCGATATTTCCATCTTTACCGTTTCTCTGTGTATCCCTTTCAAATAATTTCTGCAAAACACCTAGCTGAATAATTTTCGATTGATTCTCTCCATCTAATACGTATGAAGACATATTTGACATCCAATGTGGTTCAAAACAGATTATTTTACCACCTTGTTTAATTGAATGTATCATCTTCTCTAGCATCGTTTTCGGGGAACTCATATGTAATAAGAAAGCCTGACAGGTTGCTATATCATATTTATTTTCCAATTCAATTTCTGTAGCATCTCCTTCAATAAATTCTGATTCATATGGAAGCGAACGAAACAACTCTCTCGCTTCAGCCATTAATGCTTCCCCGCTATCAATACCTGTATACTTTGATCCATTTGGAAGTAACGGCAACAAAACTAAGCCTAAATATCCATATCCACAACCATAATCAACAATATGTACCGGTTCAGTAATCTTCCAAACTGTATTCACTAAAAAACTTAAATAATCATCGTTATAATATAAATCTCTCGTATTTCTTAAATACGCTAGCTTACTATTCCAATCATATTTTTCCAAAACCCACGCCTCCTTTTATATACAAAACTATAGTTCTCCATTTAATAAATGTATTCCTATGTTTCTAAAAATTTTAGAGATGTTTAATTTTAATTAATGCGTTAAATTGTACATGTTCTTTACTCTCCCACCTATTTGACAAACTAATCTTAAAAAAATAAAAAGGACTACATACCTGAAACGATATATAATCCTTTTCATAATAATATTGGAATAAACAGAAGTTTAGTTAGTACAATCACAATCTGAGCAATCGGTACAATCTATTACGTCACAATCTAAATTCCCCTTTTTTTTGCTTCTTTTTAAATAAAAATATAGTAGCACCATAAATAACACGCAAATAACAAAAGCTATTGTTGCTTCTATATATTTTTCATGAATGATAAAACCAATTCCACTTCCACCTGATATAAAAATTAGAATTATGTAAATCCAAAACATGTAAGTAGCTACCTCCGTTGATATTTGGTTTAAGATATAATCCATATAATACTAGATACAATAAATAGTCCCATACCATTACCGCTTAATAGGCCGGTAGTTACTCTTAGCAAATTTGTACTGCTTCGCCATTTCCACTTTTGGGTGAATCCATCAATTATTAATGGAATTTGAGCAAAAAAGGATAGCATTAATGAGAGACTAAACGAAGGTGTTATTAAAAAGTAAATTGGAAACATACATAAACCAATAAAAATACCTGTGCATCGCGCACATAAAGGCATGTATTTTTGTAGTTTAAGAAAACTCCTTTCCGGTAGTCTATGACAAGGAATGTGTAAAATGAAACCTCGAATCAATACGGACCATCCTCTCTACAAATATTTTAATTGATTTCGTAACAAAATTATAGCGTTCTTACACTTCGCAGCGTATAACACACCTTATAGATAAGAATTTATTCAAGAGAATACAAAAAGAAAAATCAGGTTAATGATCGCCTGATTTTTCTTTTTGTTATAATATTACGCTTTAATTTGATTTGCAGTTCTTCCCTAAAGTAATGTAAATATTTCTTATTGCGTTTAAGCACAAAAGTATTATTTTACATCTCCTCAGGTGCCCCTACCCCAAGTAAACGTAATCCCTCTTTTAATACAACCGTCACAGCGTAAGCTAATGCGAGTCTACTCTCTTTTTCTTCGTTCTCTTCTAAAATACGAACATTTCCATAATATTTATTGAACGCCTGTGCTACATCTAATACGTATTTTGAAATAATAGATGGCTCATTTTTGTTGAAGGCCGCTTCAATTACTTGCGGGAATCTGTTGAGTAATTTTACTACACTCCAGCTATAATCGTCCTTTAATTCAAAAGTACACGTTTCAAACTCTACACTTTCTTTTCTTAAAATTGAACAAGCACGCGCATGTGTGTATTGTACATACGGTCCTGTTTCCCCTTCAAATTTCAACATATTTTCTAATGAGAATTCAATATTATGCATACGCTCATTTTTTAAATCGTGGAAGATAACTGCTCCAACACCTACTTGCTTTGCCACTTCTTCTTTTTGTTTTAAATTCGGATTTTTCTCTTCAATATTTTGTTCCGCAAGTGCAACAGCTTCTTCTAGTACTTCTTCTAATAAAATAATTCTGCCCTTACGTGTCGACATTTTCTTACCGTCTTTTAATATGAACCCGAACGGCACATGTTCCATTCCATCAACCCAAGTATAGCCTAGCTTTTTTAATACAGTGAAAAATTGATTGAAATGTAAACTTTGTTCTGGTCCAACTACATAAAGTGCTTTATCAAATCCATATGTGTTTTGACGATATAAAGCCGCCGTTAAATCACGTGTTGCATAAATAGTCGCACCATCTGATTTTCTAATTAAGCATGGCGGCATACCTTCTTCTTCTAAATTAACGACTAATGCGCCTTCTGATTCTTCAAGCAAATCATGTTCTTCTAAAATTCCAATAAAATCTTCCATTAAATTATTATAGAAAGCTTCTCCTTGAAAATTTGTAAATTCCACACCGAGAAGTTCATAAATACGTGAAAATTCTTTTAAAGATTCGTGACGGAACCAGTTCCAAAGCTCGACTGCTTCTTCATCACCTTCTTCTAATTTTTTAAACCAAGCGCGTCCCTCTTCTTCTAGTTCCTCGTTCTCTTTTACCTCTTCATGGAATTGAACATATAACTTAAATAACTCACGTATTGGATCCTCTTTAACTACTGCTTCATTTCCCCATTTTTTATACGCGGTTATTAACTTCCCAAACTGTGTGCCCCAATCGCCAATATAATTGATTCCTACAACTTCATAACCACATTTTTCGGCGATATGTTTCAGCGAATTACCAATCATTGTAGAACGTAAATGCCCCATTGAAAAAGGTTTCGCGATATTAGGAGAGGAATAATCGATAACTACCGTTTTTTCACATCCAAAGTGACTTTGACCGTATTCTTCTTTCTTAGCTAAAATCGTTTTTAATACTGCATCACTTACAGTTTCACGATTGAAAAATACATTTACATAAGGACCAACAGCCTCTACTTTCGTAAAGAACGGATCATTTAATTTCTCCGCAACTTCCTTCGCTATAATAGCTGGTGATTTTTTATATTGCTTCGCTAGTGAAAAACATGGGAACGCTGCATCTCCGAATTCATCTTGTTTCGGTGTTTCGATTAAATCTAAAATTTGATTTTGCGTTAATTCACTCGTAAAAATATTCGATAAACTTTTTGCAAACTGCGTTTTATAATCCATAATACAACCTCCTTATTTTTTGAATACAAAAAACTCGTCTCTAAAAAAGAGACGAGTTTTAACCCGTGGTACCACCCTTGTTGTTCATAACGAACCACTTTCCCGTTTATAACGAGGACAGGGGACCTCGGCTTACTCTACTATTCATTCAAGAAGCATCTCCGAAGTGCGCTTCATCTTTTTCTTCCGCACTAGGCTCACACCATCCCTAGCTCGCTTTCCTTCTGAAAAAGACTACTCTCTTCATCACCGACAGTATATTTAATTAATTATTGCTTATTATACATCTTTTCAAACAATTAGCAAGGGTCAATTACACCAAAATGAAACTTTGCACTTCTTCTTTTGTATACGTGAAAATTGTGTTTTTCAAATCTAGCACTACGGAAATGGTCTTTCAGAACGACACGCTTTCTCGCCACACGCTTCGCTTCCGCAATTGTTTCATCAGTAATATCATGATACAAAGCGAAGTGTTTTAACCCTTTAATTCCATCTGATTCTATGACAGTCTCTTCAAACATCGGATCAAGGTAAACAACGTCATAACTATTATCTTCACATTGCGTTAAAAATGCGAAATGCTCTGTTTGCTTTACCTCGATTCTTTGCATTGCCTCATCAATTTCTGCAATAGACGAAGACCAAGTTTGCAAGCCTTTTTCCATGATATAAGCCATATATTCATTTCCTTCAAGTCCTGTTACTCTTCCGCTTTCACCAACAATATAACTAGCTACAATACTATCTGATGCCATACCGAGCGTACAATCTAACACTATCATTCCGCTCTCTAATTTAGCAGCTTGTACAAACGGATCGTGTTCTCCGCGCATTAATCTTTTCACACGAAACATCGCTGAGTTTGGATGAAAGAAAAACGACTCTTCCGTTCCTTTTGGATAAATGGCTAAACGATTTTTGCCTACAACAAGTACATCTTGTTCATACTGTTCATGCAATTTATGTACAGGTATATCATTACGTATAACGAAAGAACTATTTAATTCTTCTGCTACCTTATTTGCATAAGCTGTCATTTCTTTATTTGTTCTTCCTGCTGTTGTTACTATCATTGTTTCACCTCTATATAAAGAAAAGAGGGAGATTCACTCTCCCCCTACTTTAGCAATTCTTTTCGAAAGCTTGTTCTAAGTTCGTAATAATTTCGTCCATAGTTGCACCTTCAATTTCATGACGATGAATGAAGTGAACAACTTCTTTTCCTTTTAGTAATGCCATAGATGGTGAAGATGGAGGAATTTCTCCGAAGTATTCACGCATTTTTGCAGTAGCATCTTTATCTTGACCTGCAAATACAGTTACAAGATGATCAGGTTGTTTTTCAGCACGTACAACCGCTTGACCTGCTGATGGGCGTGCTAAACCAGCTGCACAACCACAAACAGAGTTTACAACTACTAAAGTTGTACCTGCCGTGTTTTCCATAAATTCTGTTACAGCTTCTTCTGTAGTTAACTCTTCAAATCCAGAACGCACTAATTCTTGGCGCATTGGAATTACCATTTGACGCATGTATTCTTCATAAGCATTTGACATCTTGTAATCTCTCCTTCAACTTTCATTCCAAATTCATCATATCACGCTCTATTAATAGGTGCAAAAGAAAGATAACGATGATTTCATTTTTTTGTAGGGATTTCACAAACCCCTTCACGGCAGTGTCCAACTGGGACGAGTTTTCTATTGTTAGCGATATAATCGTATACTTTACTTCCAAATCCAAGTACGATAGATAGCTTTATAAAAGGCACTGCAAACCAATAAGATGGAACAGCCTTTGCTAATACGTTAATGCTATGAATTCCATCATACCACTTATTATTTTTTAAAATATACAATCTTTGTTCCATCTTACTTTGTAATTCTTGAGAAAGTTCATACTTCTCAACTATATCTTCATCTCGAAATGAAACAAATTTCATCTTACCCTTTTTATCTAATCTTTTCGTACGCTCTGCAACTGCTGTACACATCGGACACCAACTATCATAGAAAACAATCATAAACTATTCCCCTTTACGAGACTCCGTCATTTGCTTCCATACTGATCCTTTGGCTTCTTCGCCGCCTTCAATACGTTCTAAAGCTAAACGCGCTTGCATCGCCACTTCAAACTCTGGATCATCTTCTGCTGCTTTTAGTGCCGGAATTGCACTTTCATCACCAAGTTCAAATAAGAACATTGCTGCACGCCAGCGTACTAATTTACTTGAATCTTTCAGAGATTTAATCATAACGAACATCGCTGCTGGATCACCTACGTCTGATAAGCAATCTCCTGCTGTACGGCGGACACTTACTGAACGATCCAATAGCGCTTTATATAATAACGGCAATACTCCATCACCTTTTACCATACCTAAATACGCTGTTGCTAAACGGCGGATAGATACTTTCTCATCCTCTAATGCCATTTTCAATATCGGCATATCTTCTTCAGTAGGATCCATTTGTTCTAAAGCCGCAAAACGGTTTTTCCAGTCAGAATCTTTCATCATCTCTTCTGTTACTTTATATGGCTCACGCTTTTGAATCGTTACTTCAACAGCACCAGCTTGATTCAATAGTTCTTTAACCGTTTCATTTACACGTTCTTCTGAATAAGCAGCAACAATTTCTTCTACTACTTCTTTCCCGATTTCTTCAAAATTACCGTAACGTGTACTTTGCTCTACCCATTTGCGCTCTTTCACAACGTTAGGTGCAGACATTTGCACTTTCATAATAGATTCTTTAAAACGATCAGGTAAGCCTACACGCTCTTCCGATGTTCCATCTGTTAACTTCACTTGCATCGGAATAGTAAAGAACATTTGAACAAACACTTTCACTTCTCCAAAATGAGAAAGTTGTTGTTCTTCGCTTTCTTCCACTATTTCTTCACCAAAAACGGCACGAACTTGTTGTAATAAAACTTTCCAGTCATACTTCGCATTTCGCTCCACTGCTAAAAAGTCTGCTACATGGTATACACCTTTAATGCCTTCTATTTTCAAAATTTCTTGCACTTGCATTGGTGCTTGTTCTTTATTTTCATTTGTATAATTATTACGCGCTCCTGATGGTAATACTTCATTCAAAATAACTTTCATTGTATTTGGACTTGGCGTTGGTTCAATTGCTTTAATTTTCACGTAAAAATACTCTCCTTTATTGCGTGTTCTTAGCTGTATTGTAACATGTTACTCCTCTATACTCCTACTCGGATGCTTAATTTTGCTGATTTCTTCCCGCTACCTTACTATTTCATTCTTTTTTTACATTTCAAATTAGGAATGAGATTTTAAAACCGTTCGTTTTCGATAAGTTTTGTTTTAAGGAGGGAATTTATGTTCTTTGCCCTACATAAAAAAAAGGTATCTGTATCATAATTAGATCATTCATTTTAAAGTGAAGTGAATAAATAAAGCCCTGGAGGGTATTACTTAAAAAAAGAAGAATGATTAAAAACTATAAAAGCGTTGATACGAATGCGCTCTGAGGGACTTATTGGTGGAGAATTGATTTCTGAAGACATTTTGATTGTGGATGTTCCGGAAGATGAATTTATGGAATTGCTACAGGCCGACAAACTGTAGCTAAAATATGGAGAGTTTACTAACTGATAGTGACCTCCCTCCTATTGATGTCCATACTCCATTATGGTTGTGAAGTCGTGCAGGCTTCTCGCAACTTTCAAGTTTAGAAACATTAGGAGGCAACACTTTATAGAAATGAATAAAAAATAAATATATCTATATTTTTTTATCCATTTCTTGAGGTACCGCCAGCATTTATGAAGAACAACACGCTAAGCAAAAACATACAATAAGCTGTCCATATGGACAGCTTATTTACATAATTTTCGATATAGGAAGTAGCCATTCTATCCTTTTAACTGTTGTTAACAGTACAAATTAATTTTTCCAATACTTGAGCTACACCATCTTTATCATTGGTATCGGTAATAAAATATGCAGCATCCTTCAATTTAGGTATTGCATTTCCCATAGCAATTGGAAAACCACACGTATAGAATAGCTCTAAATCATTCCAATCGTCTCCAAAGACCATTATGTTACCCATAGAGATATTATTTTGGGGCACAGATTTCCCTTACAGCTCGTTCTTTAGAAACACCTTTTGCCATGATTTGAGTTAAAGTTCCTGCATCGGTACATATAGTACTTACTTTATATGCAAACTGTTTTTGTAGTTTTTCATAATAAGTATATTGTGAGATTAATAATTTTGAAGCACTAACTTTTTTTAATTCATTTAATGGAACTACAATTGGATTTACAACTGCATTCATGGTTTTGTTGTAATCCAATGTTTTATTACTGTACCATGTATCTTCCGATTCAACCGAGAGGCATGCATCAGCCTGGTGAGTAATAACAAATTCTATAATTTCTTTTGTGATTGCTGATTCAATCGGGTAATGTTGTCTGTAACCTAATGCGTTATCTACTACCAAAGCTCCATTGTAGTAAATCATAGTTGCAATGTCTTGAAGTTCGTGAGGAAGAAAAACTTTAACTGATCGTGGCGCCCTTGCCGTAGCAAAAATAACTTTTATTCCTTTCTTCAGACACTCCAGTATAGCCTTTCTATTTCTTTCTGACACTTTCTTTTGTGAATCTAATAAAGTACCATCTAAATCTAAAACGATTGCTTTAATCTCGGATTCTAGTTCCATATGTATGTCCCCTTATTTACAGTATAAACTCCTCCTTTTATGTTCTATATCAAGTTATAAATCCCTGTATATTCCATACATGATCGGTTAACATAACGTCTCATTATAGGGATTCAATGTATTTAGAAGACTATTAAAAGTCCTCCATATTGTTTAACTGGAGGACTTTCGTGTTCACATAATTATAGTTATCAGAAGTTGTTTCTAGATGATCAGTTCTTATATTTTATAATAGTGCCATTTGTATCTTTAAATTCTAAAACAGTCGTAATAAGATCAAAAGACTTTAAATCATCATCTAATTTATTAGGAAGGATCACGTACCATAAACTCCATCCTTTGTACTTTGTTTCATTTGGTAAGAATTTATCTAAATATACAATATGTCCTGAGGTAGATTCATATGATACCTTGCTAATAGATGGGTTCTTAAGATAACCAGAAATAACTTTTCCATTTGATATTCCCATAGTAGGTGATATACCAGAATCTTGTACTTCTAACTCACTTACATTTGTTCCTCCTGTTATCCCACTAACAGTCCATTTTCTATTTCTAAATCTGCTATTGAAATGTAATTATCAGGTGTAACAAAAAAGGCTATTTTTCCATCTATTTTTATAATACGTTTTAGAGCATTATATTTATCTAGGTATTATTTGTTGTTTTTAATCCTTGTTTTAATGCTTCTTGTTGTGTGTCGTATACTTTTGAAATGGAGCAGCCACTAATGATAAGAATTAGGGAACCTAATATAAGCTGTTTTCTAAGTTTTTCATACAAAAGTTTTCCCCCTTTTTTATTTTCTATCACTCGATTCATCTTTTTATACATTCCTATCCTGGCATGGGTTTTACGGTTCTCGTTTGTTACTGGATTAACCGAAAAACTGTATAAAATCTTGCATGCTCTTAACTTGTTTTTTCTAAAATGTTGGCGGTATCCCATGCCCATCAACCTAAAATTTTATAGTACCCCCAGAACGAAATTTTGTACTAAATTGTAACAAAATGCTCATTTTTTTGTTTTGAGGTATTTGCATTTCTTAGCTTGATGGTGATGGGGTGGTACCCCTACTAGAAAGATTGTCTCCGCGTGAACGTGAAGAACTTGAAAAATTTAAAAAAGAAGCAAGTATCTCTAAACTAGAGGAAAGTAAAAATAAAGAAAAGAGGTTGCCCAAAAGTAACTATTCAGCGACTTTTGGGACAACCTCTTCTTTTTGTTCTATACTTTCAAGAAAATTTAGAATAAAATAAAAATATAGTCATCTACCTATTATTCACTAATGAAAAGAAAAGGGGTAGCGAAATGCACTTGAAGTATGGGAAGCACATTAATATATTATCTATTGTTCTAACTTTGTTCTCTTTTTTAGCAATTGTAAGTTTCTCTACCTGGTTGAGTAAATATTCAATTCCCAACCTTTCTAATATGCTTAAGGTAACGATGTTGAGCGCATTTATTCTTGGAATTATAGGGTTTAGACAAGAGAAAAGCGCACTAGCGATTATTATTATGGGAATATGTGCCTTTGCCCTAGTCGTTCTATATACTTATGCGGTTATAAGTTTTCTTGAGCATTAAACACCATGAAAAAGAAACGAACATTTTTGTTCGTTTCTTTTTTTTGGGGATGATTATTATAAAATAGCCTCTTCTAATAATTGAGTGCTGAATCCAAGAATTGATTTTTGAGTGTTATTTTCATGATCTTTTACAATGATATATGGAACGCCCTGTACGTTAAAGGAATTATACTTTTCTTTTCCTTCTGGGGTATTAGGGGTCCCACCCCACACCCATCAACTTAAGGGATATTTTTATACAAAATGCGATCTTTTCACGTAGTATTTTATTATCGTTTATAGATGTTATAAAAGTAGGCATATCAAATAAACCCTGACGG
>Ga0209130_1000999_pt1 | contig 22040 bp, 21 predicted proteins | sample AraplaMF_Cvi_mLB_FD_184264 | JGI IMG/M metagenome (GOLD analysis project Ga0209130, IMG submission 184264) | Arabidopsis root microbial communities from the University of North Carolina, USA - plate scrape MF_Cvi_mLB (SPAdes) (version 2) | ecosystem: Host-associated > Plants > Roots > Endosphere...
TTCCCCCTTTTGTTATTACAAGAAGTTTGTAAATACTCTAAATATTATAGCATTTAAATGTAAAAAAGCGAAACATTTCCTGAAAATAAATGAACATGTTATCATATAGAGTGAAAAAGTGTGAAAAAGAGGAGGCAGGGATACGATGGTACATATGCATATTACAGCATGGGCGTTAGGATTAATTTTATTCTTCGTTGCGTATTCACTTTATTCAGCAGGAAGAAAAGGTAAAGGTGTACATATGGGGCTTCGCCTAATGTATATCATCATTATTGTGACAGGCGTTTGGTTATACCTAGATCAAACTATAGTCGATAAGAGCTATCACATGTGGTACGGTCTAAAAATGCTAGCTGGTATATTAGTAATCGCTGGAATGGAAATGGTTCTTGTGAAAATGAGCAAGAACAAAGCAACAGGGGCATTTTGGGGATTATTTGTTATCGCGCTAGTAGCGGTATTTTACCTTGGATTGAAATTACCGATTGGTTGGCAAGTATTTTAATTAAAAATAAAACCACCTTATGATCTCAAATATTTGGGAGATAAGGTGGTTTTTTACTTTATGTCGCATCGATATGCAACTCTTCTCCGTTTACTTTCGTAAAACGAAACATATTTTTATTGGATGTAGCGTGACGAACGAAATGGTGCTGCAGTGTACAAATCATCTCTTCATTATCAAATAAAAGAATATTTACTCCTTCGCATGCTTCCTCTTTCGGCAAGAAGGATAAATAATTATGACAATACATGCAATCATATAAAGAGTAATGAAGTGATTGTAATGCTTCTGTTAATAATGTAAAGACAGAGTCAGGTAACTCCTCAAGCCATTCATTATAGCTAAGAAGTAATTTTTTTCGAATTCGTATCATCTCACCATTTTGCAAATGGTGCTGTTCGTTGGCGATTTGTAATACATCTTGTTCATAGAAACGGGCTGGTAGCCAATTGTTGTTATACAAAAGTTCAAATCCATCTTGGATAATATCTTCTAATAAAAATGCTTCATCATTTTCATCATCAAAGAATACCCACTCATTGTTTATATATTCTACATTACCGACTGTATGAGCGCGCGGCTGGTTATACAAAATATGTTTGCGTTGTACCATAGTTCATTTCTCCTTTTATAGAAATAGTTATTCTTGTTATGGACAGTTCGTACGTTCTTTATAACTAGACACACCTAAAGAGAGATGGGCATACAATAAAACACGCTTTACACTGTGAAACTGCTATTCCATATATGAATAGTTAGTTGTCGTCAAGTTTGTTGTTTTTATGTATCCGCACTCATAGGGTGGGGATTACTGCACGTTCAGAAACAGATATTAGATTAGGAAGGATGATTCTTATGTGCGGGATTACAGGATGGGTGGATTATAAGCGCTCATTAGAAGGGGAAAGGGACGTTGTGACGAAAATGGCGGAAACGCTAGCGAAACGTGGTCCAGATGATAATAAAGTTTGGATAAAAGGAAATGTCGCATTTGGGCATAAACGGTTAATCGTTGTAGATCCTGAAGGTGGTAAACAGCCGATGACTTGTTTAAAAGATGAAACGAATTATGCCATTTGCTATAACGGCGAACTGTATAATACAGAAGACATTCGGAAGGAGTTGTTAAGAAGAGGGTACACATTCAAGGGTCATTCTGATACGGAAGTATTATTAGCTTCTTATATCGAATGGAAAGAAGAATGTGTCGATCATTTAAACGGTATATATGCGTTTGCAGTATGGGATGAACAGAAAGAACAAGTGTTTATTGCAAGAGATCGATTAGGTGTAAAACCGCTTTTTTATAAATATGATAGTGGACGATTATTATTTGGTTCAGAGTTAAAAGCGATACTGGCGCATCCAGAGGTGAAGGCGGAAGTATCGTTAGAAGGATTATCAGAAATATTCGGTCTTGGACCATCTCGAACGCCTGGTCATGGTATTTATGCTGGTATTAAAGAATTGCGTCCGGGTCATGCGATGACTTTCTCAAAAGACGGTTTATGTATATGGAGATATTGGAATGTGGAAAGTAAAAACCATGAAGATTCATTTGAAGAAACCGTAGAAAAGACACGTTTTTTATTACAAGATGCGATTACGAGACAATTAGTTTCTGACGTACCGTTATGCACATTTTTATCGGGCGGTGTAGATTCAAGTGCAATAACAGCAATTGCCGCAAGAGAATATGAAAGATCAGGGAAAGGTCAATTGCACACGTATTCTATTGACTACGAAGATAACGAAAAATACTTTAAAGCGAATGCATTTCAGCCCAATTCAGATGCTCCATTTATTAACTTAATGACTGAGACATTTCAAACAATCCACCACCGTTGTGTCATTTCAAATGAACAACTAGCACAGTATTTAACAGAAGCAGTGCTCGTTCGTGATTTGCCTGGTATGGCAGATATTGATTCGTCATTATTATGGTTTTGCCGTGAAATAAAACAAGATTTTGTCGTCGGTTTATCTGGAGAATGTGCAGATGAAATATTCGGTGGTTATCCGTGGTTTTATAGAGAAGATGATTTACAATCAAGTGCATTTCCGTGGATGCGTTCTACAGAAGCGCGTGAACAACTTCTAAAGAAAGAATGGAGAAATAAATTAAATTTACAACAATATGTGCAAAGGCGCTATGAAGAATCCATTCAAGAAGTTCCGATTTTAGAGGGAGAAAGCCCATTAGAAGCGAAGAGGCGACAATTATTTTATTTGAACATGGTTTGGTTTATGACAACATTATTAGACAGAAAAGACCGTATGAGTATGGGGGCAAGCTTAGAAGTACGCGTTCCATTTGCGGACCACCGACTTGTCGAATATGCGTGGAATATTCCTTGGGAAATGAAAATGTATAAAAACCGCGAAAAAGGTCTATTGCGTAAGGCGTTAGAAGGATTACTTCCAAATGATATATTGTATAGAAAGAAAAGTCCGTATCCTAAAACGCATAATCCATACTATACGAAAGCAGTAACGGTATGGCTACAAGATTTATTAACGGATAAAGGATCAATTTTACACGAACTATTCGATAAAGAGCAGCTGAGCGGATTGATTGAATCTGGTGGCAGTGCATTTCAATCGCCTTGGTTCGGTCAATTAATGACTGGGCCTCAGCTTTTAGCTCATTTAGCGCAAATTCATGTGTGGTTTAAAGAGTATGGGGTGAATATTAAGGAATAGTAAGAGGCGGCTTGCATGTTGTGTAAGCCGCCTTTTTTCTATTTCACTTGAATATAAACATATCTATTGTATTTTCCATCATCTGTTGTTGCGGTTAAGACAACACGTCCGGGTTTTAAAGCTTTCACATGAGTTGTATCATTTTGGGTTTCCAGGGCAATGATGTTTGTGTCACTACTTTTCCAAACTATCTTTTGATTTGTTGCATTTTCAGGAAGAACGGAGGCAGATACAAGTTTTTCATCTCCTTGGTTTAGCTCAAAAGATCGCTCGTCTACTTTGATACCTGTAACGGGCACGTGATTTGGTTCGACAGTTACTTTACATGTTGCTACATATTCGCCAGTAGCAGTTGTTGCAGTGATAGTTGTAGTACCAGTTTGTACAGCATGGATACTTGCTTTTTCATCCGTTGCTTGTATTGTTGCTACATTTGGATTATCGCTTTTCCAAATTAACTTTTTATTTGTAACGTTTGGGGTAATCTTCGCAATAAGTTCAAAGGTTCCTCTTTCTTTTAAAGAGTGTTCGGATTGATTAAGTGTAAGGTTAGTAGGGAACGTTTCAAGTAATTTCTCAGGTGTTTTTGCGTCCCAAGTCATAGGTTTATTCGAGCGCAGTGCTTGTGCTACAACTGCCGCTGTATCCATATTCGTCATAGAAGTTGTAATAGAGGATTTTGCTAGAATTCCAGGGCCGTTTGCCGCCCAAAAAATTGTCTTTTCTTCAGGAGATTCTCCGCCATGTCCATATCCTTTTCCTCCGTGGTCCGTTGTCATAATAATGAGGCTATCTTCTAATAAACCAGCGTCACGAATTGCATCTAATACAACCCCTACATTTTTATCTGTTTTTTCAATTTGTTGCATATATGCGGGGCTACCGTAGCCTTTAGAATGCCCAGCACCATCAATATCGTCAAAATGAATGAATGTGATCGCAGTATCTTTTCCCTCGGTTTTAATGTAATTTGAGATTTTTGGTGCTAATTGGTCATCCGGGACAGACTCTAAGTGAGCGCCTACAGATTGTTCGATAATCCCTTTATTAATAGGACTCCATCCAGCGAATGAGGCTATTTTTGCGTATGGTCGTTCTTGTTTTAGTACTTTCATAAAGGATGGATAAGGTGAGTTTTCAGGGAATGCTACTGACCCTGCGACTGTATTATCAAGTTTGGTTTTATCAGGTGTTACACCATGTATGATGCCACCCCAGTTTTGAGCGCTAATCGTTGGTGAAAGAGCTTGCGCGTTATAAGTGCTGGCACCGTTAGCGATAAAATTTTTAATATTAGGAGCAGTAGCATCTTTAACAGCGATACCGGCTCCATCTAACCCGATAATAAAGACATGTTTGTATGGGTAGTTTGTAGATTGTTTTAACCGCTCTTGAAGAGGAAGCATGTCCTGTTCGTCAATTTTTCCATCTTCATTTAAATCCGCATGCTTAATTTCATCCCAGTTTGGACTATTTATATCTGATCCGGTGTATTGTTTTATAAAGTTTAAATCGTCTTGTTTAAGTAAACCATCACGCGTTATATCTAAAGAATTTCCAACAGTTAGTTCTGCAGTAGCGGCTTTTTTTCCATCTTCAGAAATGGCTTGAATTGTCGTTTTCCCAATGCCTTTTCCAATTACTTTGACTCTTTCATCTGTCGCTTCAATGTCTGCGATGCTTTTATCACTACTTGTCCAAGTAACTTTTTTATTTGTTGCATCGGAAGGCTGGATATTGGATTGTAAATAGGTGTAACCATCAATATTTAAATGAAGGGTTGGTTGATCAATGGAGATGTCAGTAACAGCAATTGGTGGAGCGGATTGATACATCTTTTGAACATCTGCAGCTGTTACTGCTTTTCTTAGAATAGATACTTCATCTAGTGTTGCGTCAAAGTTGTTTCCAAATAAAGTTCCTTTGCCATCAACTCCAATTTTTGTTGTGTAATTTGTATCGATTGTACCTTTCGTTTTACTAATATCAATTTGTTGTTCTAGCTTTCCGTCTTTATAAATAGTTGCATATCCATCGCGGTCATGAGAAATCGTAATGTGATGCCAAACGTTATCAGCGATATTTGGAATAGAGGCATCTATGCGAGAGCTACCAGAAGTTTTGAAATTCCAAAGGAGGGCCTTGTCCTTTAACCCAATAAACCACCCTAAGTTTCCGCCGCTATTCCAATCTTTATTTGAAATGATAGCCGGATCAGCATTTACCCCGGAAGATTTTACCCAAAAGGCTACTGTGAAATCTGTACTTTCTCCAAATTTTAATTGCGAAGTGTCTCCTAAGTCGATATAAGAAGCGGTTTTTTGTGATATTGCTTTAAACTTGAGAGCCTTATTTATGCGTCCATCTGTAAATAAAGGATTACCATTTTTATACGAAATGATGTGATTGGACGCGGAACTATCATTTAGATTTTCCTCGAACGAAAGTTTCATAACCTCGTCAGTGAGTTTTTCTTGTTGCATTTGTATTGCTGGGGTGGGTGCAGCTAAAACGTTAAATGGAAGTGTCGTGGATAGGATCGTACTCATGGAAAGTGTAGAAATCAATACTGCTTTTTTTATAAAAGGTTGTGTCATTTTAAATCCTCCTTATATGCTTCTTTAATTAGAATTCGACGGAATTCTGTTTTCTTTTCTAAGATAAATAGTAAAGTACAAATTTTGAGGAATTATAACCAGAATATTGAGATTTTTTTAAGGTGTTGTGAAGTTCCACAGTAATTAAGAAGGATACAAAAATATGACAAATAATATTAAATGAATTGTCATATAAAATTCAAAATCATATTAGAAATAATACTTATTTAGAATAATTATTTTGACGTACTTATTATTACTTGTTATAATTGGAAACAAATGTTCTTGAAAAAGATTCTCATTTATAAGGTGAAACTTTAATCAGTGGGGGCATCCCCCACTGATTATCAGCCCTCACCAATCGGGCGTTTACGGGCAGTTGATCTTCCGGCTAAATTTTTTGCACTCGCCGAATTTTGAGGTGGGAGTCTTACTGCCCGTTAACGTGGGACAAAATTGAGGTGTTATATAGATGACGAAGAAGAAAATAGGTTTGCTTGTAATGGCGTATGGAACACCGGAGTCATTAGATGATGTAGAGGCGTATTATACTCATATCCGTCATGGGCGTAAGCCGTCTGAAGAAGCGCTTCAAGATTTAGTAGGGCGCTATAAAGCGATTGGTGGAATTTCGCCGCTTGCAAAAATTACGAAAGAGCAAGCGCATAAATTAACAGATTCATTGAATAAAATGTATACAGAGTATGAATTTGTTTGTTACTTAGGTTTAAAACATATTACTCCGTTTATTGAAGATGCAGTAGAAGAGATGAAGAAAGATGGAATTGAGCAGGCGATTAGTATCGTATTAGCACCGCACTATTCTACATTTAGCATTCAAGCGTATAATGACCGTGCAATTCGCCTATCAAAAGAAATAGGTGGGCCTGTTATTGAACCGATTGAGCAATGGTACGATGAACCGAAGTTTATTTCGTATTGGGCAAATCAAATACAAGAAACGTTTACTACTATTGCAGATAAAGAGAAAGCAGTCGTAATTTTTTCGGCGCATAGTTTGCCAGAAAAAATTATTGCAGCAGGTGATTCTTACGTAGAGCAATTACAGCAGACAGCGGATTTAATTGCGGCAGAAGCCGGTATAAAGCATTATAAAACGGGTTGGCAAAGCGCTGGAAATACACCAGATCCATGGATTGGGCCAGATGTGCAAGATTTAACGAGAGATTTATATGAAGAACATGGTTATGAGTCTTTCGTATATTGTCCAGTTGGCTTTGTGGCAGAGCATTTAGAAGTTTTATATGACAACGATTATGAATGTAAAGTTGTAACTGATGAATTAAATGCCGCATATTTTAGACCAAATATGCCTAATTCACAATCTGTATTTATTGATTGCTTAGCTGAAATTGTTTCCAAAAAAATGAAGGAAATAGTTGACAAGGATTTAGTTTTGAATAATAATTAATTTATAATAATTTTAAATAAATAATAATTACTATGAAAGAAAGAGGATGATCCCCCATGACGAATCCAAATAATCGCTTAACAACAAACCAAGGTGCTCCGGTTGGAGATAACCAAAATTCTCGTACAGCTGGTCGCCGTGGACCGGTATTGTTAGAAGACTATCATTTAGTAGAAAAACTGGCTCACTTTGATCGTGAACGTATTCCAGAGCGCGTTGTGCATGCACGTGGTGCAGGTGCTCATGGTGTATTCGTAACGAAAAACAGCATGAAGCAATATACGAAAGCAGCGTTTTTACAAAATGAAGGAACTGAAACACCTGTATTCGTTCGTTTCTCAACGGTTATTCATGGTCAAGGTTCTCCGGAAACAGCGCGTGATCCACGAGGGTTCGCTGTTAAATTTTATACAGAAGAAGGAAACTACGATATCGTAGGTAATCATTTGCCGGTTTTCTTCATTCGTGATGCAATTAAATTCCCAGACATGGTGCATTCTTTAAAACCAGCACCTGATACAAATATTCAAACTCCAGATCGTTACTGGGATTTCATGACGTTAACTCCAGAATCAACACATATGATGACATGGGTGTTTTCTGATTATGGTACACCAGCAAACTACCGTGAAATGGAAGGTTTCGGCGTCCATTCATTTAAATGGATTAATGCAGAAGGTAAAATCGTTTACATTAAATATCACTGGAAACCACAGCAAGGTGTACGTAACTTAAGTGCAAAAGAAGTGCAAGAAGTACAAGGGAAAGACTTCAACCATGCAACTCGTGACTTGTTCGATGCGATCGAAAAAGGAAACCACCCAAAATGGGATTTACACGTACAAGTGATGCAACTAGAAGAAACGGATTCTTTAGATTTCGATCCATTAGACCCAACGAAAGTATGGCCAGAAGATCGCTTCCCATTAATTGAAGTAGGGACGATGACGTTAAATCGAAATCCGAAAAACTTCTTCGCAGAAGTAGAGCAAGTGGCATTCTCTCCAAGTGCAACTGTAAATGGTATTGAACCATCTGAAGATAAATTATTACAAGGTCGTTTATTCTCTTACCCAGATACACAGCGTTATCGCCTTGGTGCAAACTACTTACAAATTCCTGTAAACTGCCCATATGCAGCTGTTCATAACCAACAACGTGATGGTGCGATGCAAGTGAATCAAAACCCATCTACAATCAACTACGAACCGAGCCGTCATACTGAAAATCCAGTTGAAGACAAAGCTTACCGCGATTCAACTATGAAAGTAGAAGGCTATGTATCTCGTGAAAAAATTGAGAAACCAAATGATTTCAAACAAGCAGGTGAGCGTTACCGTTCATTCTCTAAAGAAGAACAAGACAACTTAATTGCGAACTTAACAAATGACTTAAAGGACGTAAATGAGCGCACGAAATTATTAGCTGTTTGTAATTTCTTCCGTGCAGATCAAGAGTATGGAATGCGCTTAGCGCAAGCTTTAAATGTTGATATTACGCAATATGTAGGGAATACTCCGAAATAAATAGGAAAAGACGACCGGGTTTCGGTCGTCTTTTTATGTGTAAAATAAGCTTTACACGGGGTATTGTACGTTTAAATTATGTCGGAATTTGTTAGTAAATCGATACAATGTGTCGAAACGTCGATATACCCGAAGAATCGCTGATATATTTACATTGATACTGACTGGGGTATACTATCAACAAGTACGATAAAAAGAGATGCAATCTACTATGAATAGATTGCATCTCTTTTTTAATTTACCCGCTCAGTATACTCGTAAGCTTTCTCCCCGTGCATCGAAATATCAAGCCCCATTTGTTCTTCGTGCTCATCGACGCGAACAGGAAGGAAGAAGTTAATAGCCTTAATAATGGCGTACGTCATTATGATCGTGAATGCATATGTTGCTCCGATTGCTACAAGTTGTTTGAAAAGGAGAACTGCGTTTCCGTAAAATAATCCGTTAGCGCCATCGCTATTTATAGAAGTTGTTGCGAAAAGTCCGGTTGCAATACCGCCCCAAGTTCCTCCGATGCCGTGGCATCCAAATGCATCGAGTGTATCGTCGTATCCGAATTTTGTTTTTAAGAAGAAGACGGCGCTGAAGCATAATATGCCGCCAATTGCTCCGATAAGAAGAGCGGAGAAAGGTGTAACAAATCCGCAAGCTGGCGTAATTGCGACTAAACCAGAAACAACCCCGCAAGCAGCTCCCATCGCAGTCGGTTTTGATTGGAAGAACCATTCAGAAAGCATCCAAGTTAGAGCTGAAGCAGCAGCGGCTATATTTGTATTAATAAATGCAGTTAAAGCTACGTCATTTAAAGATAATGCACTACCGACGTTAAAACCGAACCAGCCGAACCAGAGTAAGCCTGCGCCTAGCATTGTAAATGGTAAATGATGAGGAGAGGTACCGCTTATGTTTTTTCGTTTTCCTAGGAAAATAGCTAATACAAGACCGGCAACACCAGATGTGATATGAACGACATTACCACCAGCGAAGTCTAACGCACCAAGTTCTCTTAGCCACCCACCAACGCCCCACACCCAATGAGCGACAGGATTGTAAACGATTGTTGTCCAAAGAAGGATAAAAATAAGAAAGGCGGAAAATCGCATTCTTTCGGCGAATGCACCTGAAATTAAAGCGGGAGTTAAAATAGCGAACATAAGTTGGAACATCATAAATAAATTGTGAGGAATAGTAGATGAGTAGTCTGGATTTGGTGCGTAGGTAACTCCATTTAGACCGAACCAATCGAGATTGCCAATAAGCCCGTGCCAATCTGGTCCGAATGATAAAGAATAACCGATAACAATCCATTGAATCGAAACGATAGCCATTGCGCTATAACTGTGCATTGTCGTACTGAGTACGTTTTTACTGCGAACCATGCCCCCGTAAAAAAGTGCTAATCCTGGTGTCATCAACATGACCATTACTGTCGTTACAAAAATAAAAACTGTATCTCCCGTATTCATTCTCTCTCCTCCTATGATGTTAGAAAAAATAACATCGAATTGTTATGTTTCATATCATATTCGAAATAAAAAGAAAAATCAACTAAAAATTCAGAAAACTTTTTGGTTGATGTTAGAAAATCTAACATTAGGTATTTTGGAGGGATAAAATCAACGTATGCGATTTGTTCTAATAATTGGTATAATATTCTTACAATTAGAAGTTTGGGGGATGCGTGTGAAAAAAATATGGACTAAGGAACTATTCATTTGTTTTTGTTTAGCCGTCGTTTTGTTTGTACCAATACATACTTTTGCAGACGAAAAAAGAGAGTGGCGAGATGAAGTCATATATTCCATTATGATTGATCGCTTCAATAATGGAGAACCGAAAAATGACAAACAGTTAGACGTTGGAAATTTAGAGGGGTATCAGGGTGGAGATATACGAGGGATTATAAAAAGACTGGATTACATAAAAGAAATGGGTTTTACTACTATTATGCTTTCGCCGCTTTTTGAAAGTGAAAAGTATGATGGATTAGGTGTTCAAAACTTTCAAAAAGTAAATGAACATTTCGGAACAGAAAATGATGTGAAAGAACTTGTAAATGAGGCTCACCAAAAAGGAATGAAAGTTGTATTTCAATTTCCGATTGGAGAAAACGAACAACAAGTCATCGACTCGATGAAATGGTGGATCAAAGAAGTTGATTTAGATGGAAGTTATGTAATACATAGTGAAAAAAAGTCGCGTTCTTTCTGGGATGACGTGCAAAAAGATATGCAAGCGATAAAGAAAGATTTTCATATTATGACAAAAGAAGATAGTGAATACAACGAAAAAATAGTAGAATCGTTTTCCAAAGCTGATGTATCGGTGAAAGCTTTATATGATGTGAGTAAAAAAGACGGGGAATCCGTTACATTTTTAGATAATCAAGATACAAAAAGATTTGCCCGGATTGCAAAAGAGAATATGAATTATCCACCATCTCGTTTGAAACTAGCTCTTACATATTTATTAACATCACCAGGTATACCGAATTTTTATTACGGAACTGAAATCGCATTAGATGGAGGGGGTGCTCCAGATAATAGACGATTAATGGATTTTAAATCGGATGAAAAGTTTATGCAGCACATAACGAAGTTAGGTGAACTTAGACAAACGAGACCATCTTTACGACGTGGTACGTTTGAACTTCTATATGATAAAGATGGAATGAGTATATTAAAACGAAAGTATAAAGACGAAGTAACACTAGTAGCGATTAATAATACGAAAGAAACACAAAAAGTTTCCTTGCCTGTAAGTACAATTGGTGAAAAACAAGAGCTAAGAGGATTGTTAGAAGACGAAATTATAAGAGAAGAAAACGGGAATTTTTATCTCGTTTTAAAGCGAGAAGAATCCAATGTATATAAAGTTAGCGAAGAAACAGGTGTGAATTGGTTATTTATCTCCTTAATAGTTGGTGTGAATGTATTATTTATTGCTTTTTTAATTGCGGTTAAAAAGAAACGGAAATGAGTAACTCTTCTTTTTAGTAGTCCGTTTGCAGTTTAAGATGAGGTGAGATATTTGGGGAGAAAGAAGTTGTTCGCTCTATGTTCTTGTCTTCTTATCGTATTCGTAAGTTTGTATTTTGGGGCCAACGGTGACGATGGGGAATTTGTTCAGTGGGGCGATAGTGTTCATTCTGTTGATACAGCGGTTCTTAAGAGAAATAATATTAAATACAAAATTGAAAATGATAAAGTGTATATTCCAGAAAAATCATTTGATAAAGCAATATATTGTTGCTCGTAATAAGTATAAAACCTCCTCTGAATAGAGGAGGTTTCTTTTTAGCGGTAGTTAATGAACTGTACGTCGATTGGTAAGTCAACGCTGCGAACGGCTGCGATTACTGCTTGTAAGTCATCACGGCTTTTCGCTGTTACGCGTACTTGGTCATCTTGAACTTGTGTTTTCACTTTTAATTTCATTTCTTTAATGATGTTGTTGATTTTTTTCGCGTTATCTTTATCGATACCTTGTTGCAGAGTTGCACGTTGGCGAACAGTGTTACCAGATGCAGCTTCAACTTTTCCGTAGTCCAAGTTTTTGATTGGAACGTTACGTTTTACAAGTTTAGCAATTAGAACGTCTTTTACTTGGTCTAATTTGAACTCGTCATCAGAAGTTAAAACAAGTACTTCTTTTTCTAATTTAATATCACTTTTACTACCTTTAAAGTCATATCGGTTTTGGATTTCCTTTAATGCGATGTTAATTGCGTTTGTTACTTCAGGTAATTCTACTTTCGAAACGATGTCAAAAGAACTCTCTTTTGCCATAGTTAGCACCTCCAAATAAATTTCTATCTTTTCATGCACCTAAATAGGCTATGTAATATACATATTAAAGTATAGCGGAAAATACATCGATTAGATAGAGTGTTGCAAATTAAGTGTTTTGACGGATCATCCGTAGGGTAATATAGTCCTATAGATAAAGTCTTTATTTAATTATAGTGAATTTTGGGCAGTTGGACAAATAAAGGAAAAATCGTGTTATAATTAACTTTTGTTTGGAATGATAAAAAAGATAACTTTATATATATAGAAGGGAATTAAAAAATATGTATTTGCAATTAGGATCGATTGAACAGGTAACTGTTTTACGCGAAACGGAAATCGGATATATGGTTGGAAACGAAGAGGAAGAAATCTTCCTGCATAAAAACGAATTAGCTGGAGAAATTGCAGAAGGCGATACAATTGATGTATTCTTATACCTTGATCACCAAAATCGTATTTCAGCAACAATGAAGGAACCAATTATTACAACACATGATTGGAATTGGGTAAAGGTTGTAGAAGTTATTCCTAGTTTAGGTGTGTTTGTTGATATTGGTGTATCAAAAGATATACTAATTCCACTTGATGAGTTTCCGATTTATATGCCAGTATGGCCTCAAGAAGGCGACGAATTATATTGCACATTAAAATTAACGAATCGTGATCGTTTAATTGCTCTTCCGGCAAGAGACAGTGATATGCAAGAAATTATCGTAGATGCAACGCCATCTATGCGTAATAAAAACGTAAATGGACGTGTGTATCGCTCACTTCAAGTTGGTTCATTCATACTAACTGATGAACATTTCCGTGCTTTCTTACACCATACTGAAAGAAAAGAGCAAGTGCGAATTGGTGAGCGTGTAACAGGTCGTATTATTGATGTGAAAGATGACGGTACAATCAACATTTCACTGCTTCCTCGTAAAGAAGAAGGAATGGAAGATGATGCTGCAGTAGTTTATGAATATATGGAAGAACGAGGCGGAGCAATGCCGTTTTGGGATAAGAGCCACCCAGAAGACATTAAAGAACGTTTCAACATGAGTAAAGCTGCATTTAAGCGTGCACTTGGTAAGTTGATGAAAGAAGAAAAAGTTTACCAAGAAGAAGGTTGGACTTACTTTAAGAAATAAAGTGAATAAAAAAGAACTATCTTTTCTCTAAAATTATTAGGGAAGAGATAGTTCTTTTTGCGTTTAGCAAAAATTGAGAGGGGGAGTAAGAGAATCGTTGGAAGAGGGATATTTTAAAGAATATAGAAAGGATAGATAGTTATATCTATATGAAAGAGAATTTGAATTTATTTTTAATGGAAAAGAAAAGAGGTGTGTAAATGAAATATTATAACGCTGGATACCTCATAATTTCCTATGATAGGGAACTTATCTATGAAGATTGTATTATTGAGGGACTATCACAAACGATTTTAACGATATGTAATGGGATTCTGCCTACCTTTCCGGATTATTGGTTTTTCCCTTGGTGTAATTCAAATGGAAATGACCCTATTGCTCAGATGATAAATGCAAGATTGAAGATTGGTAAAGAGGAGCATGAAAGTGGACAATCTTTTTTAGATACATTAATACGAGAAAAAAAGTTTGCATGGCCGAATACTTTTAAATCTTTAAAGGATGCACGATTTTTTAAGCGAAATTATTTAAAGGGGATAGAAAATCTGGAGATTATTAGTTTGTATCTTTCAGAAGAGTATCGGACGGATTTCTTAATGAATGAGCGAGACGAAAATGATTTTGAAGCTTCGATATATGATTTTCTCGAAAGTGCATTACCTGCTGATGTTGAAAACGATGAAATATTAGGATTTGATATATGTGGCTTTAGTAACAATGATTTTTATTCTTTTATTCATAACAATCTACAAGAGGATTTTGGTAAGAAATTAAATGATTTATCACTTGTTGATAAGTATGAAGATGCAAAGCGGATTATCCATTTAATTGATGATGGGGAAATTGAGGCAGAAGAGGTGTTGTGGTATCCGTGGTTAGTTTTGAAATGTTGAAGAAATCTGCATAAGTATCGGCTGAAAAGGGAGGTATGATAGTGCAAGAGAATGTACTAGAACAATTAATAAAACGTCTTTCCGTATTATCCCCTGAAAAAGAAAGTGAAATAGCAGCGGTAGATTTATATGATATATATGAGAGTAGTGAAGGCTTTCAAAAAATGCTTGAAAATATGATACACTCTCAGCAGTCTAAAGAAGACTTAATAGATGCGTTAATTGAAGTAGAGATAGAGTTAGACCATATCAATTGGCATTATAAAAGCTTGAAGAAAAAATTGAAAAAATTGATGGAAGATTAAAAAGCACAATCTTATTTTTTTAATAAGATTGTGCTTTATTTTAGTTCTCTTTCCCAAAAAGATGAGAAAATGTATCTTTCAAATCACTATCGTTTATTTTAATATCCGCCTTTTTTAATTCATCTTGTAATAACTTTTGACCGAAGGAAGGATCAGCAATACGCTCTTCCTCTAAGTCTTTACGTATAGAGTCTTTCACTTCATCGTAAGGTTGTAAATCTTTTTTATCAGTTAGTTTAATAATGTGATAGCCGTTTGGTGATTTAACGGGATTGCTAATTTGGCCGGGTTTTAACTTATAGGCAGCTTTTTCGAATTCAGGTGTCATTTTGCCTGGTCCGAAGTATCCGAGGTCTCCACCATTATCTTTTGATAATGAATCTTGAGATTCTTGTTTTGCTAACTCTTCAAATGAAGCGCCGGTATCTAATTTTTTCTTTATTTCTTTTGCTTCATTTTCGTCACTTACTAAAATGTGACTAGCTTTAATTTCTGGTTTATAGCGGTCTTTTACATCTTTTTCTGTAACGCTTTGTTTAATCGCTTCATTCAATGCGAGTTTGAATCTAATTTGATCTTGGAAATCTTTTTCATCTTTTAAACGATTATTTTCTAGTGCTGCTTTAAATTGGTCTCCATATTGATTTTTTGCTTTTTCTACTTCTTTATCTACCGCATCATCAGATACTTTATATTTTTTAGTGATAACATCTTGTGCTACCATTTCATATAGCATGTCTTTTCCGTAGCGATCTTTTAATTGCTTTTCGAAATCGCTCTTTGTAATGGTTGAGTTTGTTGTTGTGGCGATTGTGGCCGAGTCATTTTTTTGTCCGCAAGCAGATAGCATTATTATACTTATTAGTGCCGTGATAATGAATATACTTTTTCCTTTCATGCTAACACCTCATCCGAATATGTTATCGCTATTGTAGAATATAGAAGTGAACATGAAGTGAATTTTTAATGTTTTTTTTCTGTGAAATGTAAAAAAAGTACATCAACATTAATGTTGATGTACGATGTAATCAAAGGTGATCGGTTTTCTTAGAATATGCACGTTTTCCTTGCTGAATATTTTTTTGTTCTTGTTCATTTTTTTGAGTGCGCTTTGCATTATTATCGCGTGCTTTTTTGTCGTTATCGCTCGTATGTGGCATATGTATCAACTCCATTTCTAAACGTTGTACGTTTATCATTTCCTTTTTCGTAAAGACTATGTATAGCGGTGCATTCATGAATACTAAAGGTGGATTAGAAAATGGATTTGAAGCTGAATTATACCGAACTTATTAAGAAGTTAGTCGTTGTAATCATTGCGGGTTTATTAAACGCGATTGGGATGAATTTATTTTTAACACCAGCGAAAGTGTACGCGAGTGGTTTTGCTGGATTGTCTCAATTATTATCACAAATATTAGGTGACTTTTTATCTATTCATATATCTACAGGAGTATTGTTTAGTTTGTTTAATATTCCGGTCGTTATTTTAGCGTGGAAAAAGGTTGGGAAGGCGTTTACGTTTTTTAGTTTTTTATGCGTTGTATTTATGACATTGTTTTTGGAAATCATCCCAGTTCGAGCGGTTTCGAATGATATTATATTGAATGCGATTTTTGGTGGGATTATTTCTGCAATTGGAGTAGGAATTGCGTTAAAATGGGGTGCTTCTACAGGTGGTTTAGATATTATCGCTATGATTTTATCTAAGATAAAAGATAAACCTGTTGGCACATATTTTTTCTTTTTTAATGCAATTATCATTATTGCTGCGGGTTATGTATATGGGTGGGAGAAAGCGTTATATACGTTGGTGACTTTATATGTGTCAACGAGAATTATCGATGCGATTCATACTCGTCATGTGAAGATTACAGCGTTAATTGTTACGAAGAATGGGGCAGATGTAAGAAAGGCGATTCACTCGCGCTTGGTGAGAGGGATTACAACTATACCGGCAACAGGTGCTTATACAAATGAAAATAAAGAAATGTTAATGATTGTTATTACTCGTTATGAGTTGTACGAATTAGAGAGGGTTATTAAACAAGTAGACCCAGGTGCATTTACAAATATACTGCAAACGGTCGGTGTGTTTGGATTGTTTAGAAAAGATTAAAGAGGACCAAAGCTGGTCCTCCTTTTTTAATGCGAATTCGTAATGTTTTGCAATTGCTCCTGCATTTCACGTAGCTGAACTTTTTCAGCAGTTGAAGAGTTTGCATAAGCAGAGTGCAAAGAGTTTTTTGCTCTATAAACGAGTTCCTGTTGTTCAGCGCCACTTGAACAAGAAACGGCACTTGCAACAGCATCTCTAGCTTGTTGGAATAGTAAGTTCCCCATTTAAACCCCTCCAAATGAAGAGTTACTTCTTGCTTTTTCTGCCTCAGCTAATGTACCTCTGTACGGGAATCTTGCATCATGCTTCATAATAGAATCGGCTCCTTGCTGGATAAAACGTTTTGATTTGTTCTTTTTACCCATTCGAAAAACCCCCTTTATTTAGCTGAAAACAATTGACGCGCTGACTTTTGCGTCTAATTATAGTATGAGCGTTTGGCGAGAAACTATAAGCAGGGAATTTTTAGATTACAACCCAAGAACCTCTTCTAAATATAGAGCGATCCCATCTTCTTCATTCGTTAATGTCGTATGATTTGCGAGTGATTTTAATTCAGGAATTGCATTCCCCATTGCGATGCCATGACCAGCAAATTCGATCATTTCAAAGTCGTTATCTTCATCACCAAAAGCGATAATTCGCTCTTTAGGAATATTGTAATGACCTGAAATTTTTTGTAATCCGACAGCTTTATTTAATCCGCTTTTTACAATTTCAATAATTGGCCAAGGCGCACCCCATTTTCTATGATCGATGACTTCAGCGTGCATATCTGTTAAATGCTGACGAATTGCAGCGGAATGCTCGTCATGTGCGTCGATTAATAAGCAAGTTGGATGGTCGTTTAAAATATTTAATAAATCTCCTGTGAAAATCTTTGGAGAACCGAATTCAAAAATATGTTTTTTATCTTCATCAATTTCACGGACATACACATCATCCATGACTTCGGCATATACATTTTTTACGCCGAAATCAAAGCAAGCTCGGACGATTTCTTGCGCCGTTGAAAGTTCAAGAGGAGAGTGATGTGTTCCCCAACTTGAATCAAGTGGGTGATGCACGTAAGCGCCATTAAAGTTTACAATTGGTGTGTTAAGGCTAAGTTCTTTATAATAATCGTAACTAGCGCGGAATGGACGCCCTGTTGAAATAACAACAATATGTCCTTGTTCTTTTGCTTTTGCAATTGTGTTTTTAGTTCTTGGAGAAATTATTTTGTTGTCTGTTAATAAAGTTCCGTCTAGGTCTAGTGCGATTAAATGTTGTTTATTCATAATTTCACCTCTTATAATAATTTTTTTGTTTCTATCTGTATTTCCGTTTTTAATATGCAGAAATAAGAGGTTAGACTGGGTGAAACTACTGTAAATGAAAGTTTCACTATATATCCATCTTACGTCGTGAAGCGCTGTGGTGTCTACTATTTCTCATTGGAAATTAGGGAAAGTCAACAACTTTTTAGAAAGTTCAAACAATGTTTCTTTCATTATGTACAATTTGTGAAAAGGGTTACATTGTTTGACCGATGCGACTTATAATGAACATGTAATCTTCTCGTATATGTTTGACTCTCCTTTGAAACTGGCCTAAAGTAGGTTGGTTTCTTTTTTTCAACAAATATGCCAATAATTCCTGCTTAATCTTGTGTAATTATATATATGTGCATGAGTAAACGGTAGTACTTGTTTCCTAAACATGACAGAAAAGCTTTCTTTTAAAATGGATATACTAATGAGGCAAGACGTCATGGAAGGAGAATGGAAATGGGACAAAATCGCAGGTTTCGTTCAGGGCAAAAAGCGCCAAATGATGGAATTTATGTAGAAATTGGTGAAACGGGAAGTATGGTGAAAGATCCACAAATGGTGAAATTAACTGCCGGGGATCGGTTTCCAGAGAACACAAATCATAACCGTCAGTGGACATATAAAAGAAAACCGTAACAGAAGCCGCAATCGTTATTGCGGCTTTTTTGATTAGGAAAATGAATGTTACTTTTTGCATTTTCCAATAATAAGTTTGAAATACATAAGCAAAATTATTGTATAAAAAAGTCAGTTGGCGTATAATCAAATCAAAGGTCAAAGAAAGTCAAACATTTGGAGGACGGTAAAGATGGACTTAAATCAAATGACAACGAAAACACAGGAAGCGATTATGAGTGCTCAGTCTTTAGCGGTATCTCATCATCATCAAGAAGTAGATACTGTTCATCTATTGCTTACGTTATTAGAGCAGCAAGACGGATTAGCAGTACGTATTTTTCAAAAAATGAATGTCGATATAGAAGCGTTAAAGCAAGGCGCTGAAAGTTTAATTAAGAAAAAGCCTTCTGTAACTGGAAGCGGAGCAGAGGCTGGGAAATTATATGTAACCGGTGCTTTGCAACAACTGCTTGTAAGAGCAGGGAAAGAAGCAGAGAAATTGCAGGATGACTACATTTCAATCGAACATGTATTACTTGCTTTTTCTGAAGAAAAAGGCGATATAAATCAATTATTTACGAGATTTCATATTACGAAAGATAACTTATTACAGTCTTTAATGACAGTTCGGGGGAATCAAAGAGTGACTAGTCAAAATCCAGAAGCAACTTATGAAGCATTAGAAAAATATGGCCGTGATTTAGTGGCGGAAGTGAGAGCGGGGAAAATTGATCCTGTTATCGGCCGAGATAGTGAAATTCGCCGCGTGATCCGTATTCTTTCACGTAAAACGAAAAATAACCCAGTTTTAATTGGTGAACCAGGTGTTGGTAAAACAGCAATCGTTGAAGGATTAGCGCAGCGTATTGTGAAAAAAGATGTACCAGAAGGGTTAAAAGATAGAACAATCTTCGCTCTAGATATGAGTGCACTTGTGGCCGGAGCAAAATTCCGCGGTGAGTTTGAAGAGCGTTTGCAAGCTGTATTAAATGAAATTAAAAAGAGTGAAGGGCGTATTTTATTATTCATTGATGAACTTCATACAATCGTCGGCGCTGGTAAAACAGAAGGAGCGATGGATGCAGGGAATATGTTAAAACCGATGCTAGCTCGTGGTGAACTACATTGTATCGGGGCGACGACGCTCGATGAATATCGTAAATATATCGAGAAAGATCCAGCATTAGAAAGACGTTTTCAACAAGTATTAGCAGAAGAGCCAACTGTTGAAGATACAATTTCAATTTTACGTGGTTTAAAAGAGCGTTTTGAAATTTATCATGGTGTAAATATTCATGACCGCGCGATTGTAGCAGCATCTGTTTTATCAGATCGATATATTTCGGATCGCTTTTTACCTGATAAAGCAATCGATCTAGTTGATGAAGCTTGTGCAACAATCCGAACAGAAATTGATTCTATGCCAACAGAATTAGATGAAGTAACGCGCCGCATGATGCAATTAGAAATTGAAGAAGCTGCTCTTGGGAAAGAAAAGGACTTAGGTAGTCAAGAACGTCTAAAAGTACTGCAACGTGAATTATCGGATTTAAAAGAAGTTGCAAGTAGTATGAGAGCGAAATGGGAAAAAGAAAAAGAAGACATTCATAAAGTTCGTGACTTACGTGAACATTTAGAGCGTCTGCGTCGTGAATTAGAAGAAGCGGAAGGGAATTACGACTTAAATAAAGCAGCTGAACTTCGTCACGGGAAAATTCCTGCGATTGAAAAAGAATTAAAAGAAGCGGAAGAAATGGGCGCGCATAATAAGCAAGAAAATCGTTTATTACGTGAGGAAGTAAGTGAAGAAGAAATTGCAGACATTGTTTCACGCTGGACTGGTATTCCTGTAGCAAAACTCGTTGAAGGCGAACGCGAGAAGTTATTACGCTTAGAGCAAATTTTATCAGAGCGTGTGATTGGTCAAGAAGAAGCGGTAAGCCTTGTATCAGACGCAGTTCTTCGTGCGCGCGCTGGTATTAAAGATCCGAATCGTCCAATTGGTTCATTTATTTTCTTAGGACCTACAGGTGTTGGTAAAACTGAGCTTGCAAAAACGTTAGCACAAACGTTATTTGACAGTGAAGAGCAAATGATTCGTATCGATATGTCTGAGTATATGGAGAAACACGCCGTGTCACGTTTGATTGGTGCGCCTCCTGGATATGTTGGATACGAAGAGGGTGGTCAATTAACAGAAGCAGTAAGACGTAAACCATATTCTGTTATTTTGTTAGACGAAATTGAAAAAGCACATCCAGAAGTGTTTAATATTTTATTACAAATGTTAGATGATGGACGCATTACAGATTCACAAGGCCGTACAGTAGACTTTAAAAACACGGTTATTATTATGACTTCAAATATTGGATCTGCTCACTTATTAGAAGGATTAGAAGAAGATGGCTCTATTAAAGAAGAGTCAAGAGAACTTGTAATGGGGCAATTAAGAGGACATTTCCGACCAGAATTTTTAAACCGTGTCGATGAAATTATTTTATTCAAACCTCTTACAACGAATGAAATCAAAGGTATTGTTGATAAAATTGTAAAAGAATTACAAGGTCGTTTAGCTGACCGTCACATTACAGTAGAATTAACAAATGCAGCAAAAGAATTCGTTGTAGAAGCTGGATTCGATCCAATGTACGGGGCTCGTCCGTTAAAACGATATGTGCAGCGTCAAGTTGAGACGAAATTAGCGAGAGAATTAATTGCAGGAACGATTACTGATAATAGTCACGTAGTGGTTGATGTAGAAAATAACCAATTGGTTGTTCATATAAAGTAAAAAAAGAGTTCGGATAAAATCCGGACTCTTTTTAGTGTTGTTCTACTGGCTCGTTTGGAATCGCAGCTGCAATCGCTAATACTAATACTGCAAGAACAACTGAGAAAATAGACGCTTGGTTAAAATCGTATGTACCGCCAGTCATAGAGCCGATTACATAGCTCATCATATGTACAAGTGCGAACGACCAAATTAATGCCCAAATGAAACGCATATTTTACACCTCTATTCGTTCAATCTGTCCTTATTGTAACACAATTGAAAAAAGAATATAGAAAAATATTTGTAGATTTTTCAACGCAAATTTG
>Ga0209130_1001011_pt1 | contig 21808 bp, 19 predicted proteins | sample AraplaMF_Cvi_mLB_FD_184264 | JGI IMG/M metagenome (GOLD analysis project Ga0209130, IMG submission 184264) | Arabidopsis root microbial communities from the University of North Carolina, USA - plate scrape MF_Cvi_mLB (SPAdes) (version 2) | ecosystem: Host-associated > Plants > Roots > Endosphere...
GGACTTGGTTCACTCGGGGTGAATGCTATTTTTAGATTTGATTATCCAATTATTATGGCAATCACATTATTATCATCGTTCATGTTAATTCTCGGTAATTTAATTGCTGATATTTTATATGGCGTAGTAGATCCGCGCATTCGAATGAGGGGGTGATTTGGAATGAATAATAGGAGATTTCAAACGATAAAAAGTAGTTTTACAAAAAATAAGTTTGTACTAATGGGAGTTATTATACTTAGTGTTTTAACAATAGCGTCTCTTTTCGCATTTGTATCACCGTACGATCCTAGCAAAATGTCGATTCCAGATCGTTTACAAGAACCGAGTATGAGTCATCCTTTCGGCACGGATGATTACGGAAGGGATTACTTAACGAGAGCGTTATATGGCGGACGAGTTTCACTTGCGGTTGGTTTTCTAGCGATGGTTGTTTCCATTACAATTGGGACCGCAGTAGGAACAATAAGTGGATATTTTGGCGGAAAGTTAGACAACTTCTTAATGCGAATTGTTGAAGTTTTAATGTCAATTCCTTCGTTCTTTTTAATGCTGTTGTTAAATGCGTATTTAAAACCAGGAATTACAACGCTTGTTCTTATTATCGGATTATTAACGTGGATGGACACCGCACGTATCGTAAGGGCAGAAACGTTATCTGTAAAAGAGCGGGAGTACGTTTTATACGCAAAAGTATCTGGACAAAAGTCATTGATGATTATTGTAAGACACATCATTCCTAACATTTTATCGACCATTATAATCGCAGCGACATTAACAATTGCGACATCGATTTTAATGGAATCATCACTTAGCTTCTTAGGATTAGGTATTAGAGAACCAGATTCTTCTTGGGGCAGCATGCTGAACAATGCGCAAGGGTACATAGGTGAAGCTTGGTATTTAACGCTCTTCCCAGGGTTCCTTATTTTATTAACGGTACTAAGTTTTAACGTAATTGGTGAAGCGCTCAAGAAAGCTTTCGCACCAAAAGGAGCTGGGAATGAGAACTAAAGGGTTAAGTGAAAGGAGTGAGAAGCGTGTCTGAAAAACTATTAGAAGTGAAAAATTTAAAGACTTCTTTTTTCATAGAAGACGGCGAAGTAGAAGCTGTTCGTGGCGTTTCATTTCGCTTAAATAAAGGAGAAGTAGTTGGAATCGTTGGGGAGTCTGGAAGTGGAAAGAGCGTTATGGCGAAATCTGTTATGGCCCTCGTTACATCGCCAGGGAAAGTGAAAGAGGGAGAGATTCTATTTCACAATGAAAACATACTTTCAAAATCTGAAAAAGAATTGCGTTCTATTAGAGGAAATCAAATTTCACTCATATCTCAAGATCCAATGTCGGCATTAAATCCAGTCGTGAAAATTGGAAAGCAAATGACGGAAGTAATTATTCGGCATCAAAAAGTGAAAAAGAAAGAAGCAGAGCACATCGCGGTTAACTTGCTAAGACAAGTTGGTCTTTCTTCACCGGAAGAAAGGGTAAAACAATATCCGCATGAACTAAGCGGCGGTATGAAGCAGCGGGTTATGATCGCAATGGCGATGTCTTGTAATCCAGACCTCCTCATTGCGGACGAACCGACGACAGCGCTTGATGTAACGATACAAGCACAAATACTAGATTTAATGAAAAACTTAAAAAACGAAACGAATATGTCGTTACTTCTTATTACGCATGATCTTGGAATTGTTGCGCAAAACTGTACACGCGTTATCGTTATGTACGGCGGGCTTATTATGGAAGAAGGGCCTGTACTTGATATTTTCCAATCGCCGAATCATCCATATACGAAAGGGCTATTAAACTCTCTACCAAAAATATCGAATGGCGTAAAAGAAAGACTAGCGCCAATTCAAGGTGTAACACCAAACTTATTACACCCGCCGAAAGGATGCCCATTCGCAGAGCGTTGCCCACATAAAATGGACATTTGTGAAAAAGAACGTCCGCCATATTTTGAAATCGGAAACGGAAGGCGCTCTATGTGCTGGCTAAATGATAGGGCGGTAGGTGATTCCCATGCATGAAGAAAACTTAATTGAAGTTCGGAACTTAAAAAAGTATTTTCCTATTAAAAAAGGACTATTCGGCAGAAAAACAGAGCAATTAAAAGCAGTCGATGACCTTAGCTTCACAATTAAAAAGGGTGAAACATTCGGGCTAGTAGGAGAATCAGGCTGCGGAAAATCAACGACAGGAAGAAGCATCATTCGTTTACACGACGTTACTTCAGGTAACATCCTATTCGACGGAAAAGATATCGCAGATCTAAAAGAAAGTGAACTAAAAGAATATCGAAAACGAATGCAAATCATTTTCCAAGATCCATACGCATCATTAAATCCGACAATGAACGTATTCCAAATTATTAGCGAACCGATGAACATTCACGGATCTTACACAGCGGAAGAAAGAAAAGAAATCATTCTAGACCTACTCAAAAAAGTAGGCCTAAAAGAAGAACACTTATATCGATATCCGCACGAATTTAGCGGAGGACAAAGACAGCGCATAAGCATCGCGCGCGCACTATCTGTAAAGCCGGACTTCATCCTATGTGACGAACCAATTTCAGCACTAGATGTCTCAGTCCAAGCACAAGTCGTAAACATGCTGCAGGATATTCGAGAAGAAACAGGCGTCACATACTTATTCATCGCACATGACTTATCAATGGTAAGACACATATCAGACCGAATCGGAGTCATGTACTTAGGAAACATAGTAGAAATTGCCGACAGCGAAGACCTATACACAAAACCGGCACATCCATACACACAAGCACTACTCTCATCCATGCCAGAACCAGATCCAACAAACACAGGCAAAGAACGGATCATTCTGCAGGGAGAAGTACCAAGCCCACTAAACTCACCATCCGGTTGCAAATTCAGAACGCGCTGCAAATTCGCCACTGAAAAATGCGCGCAGGAAGTACCGAAGATGGTTGAGATTGCGAAGGGGCATGAGGTGGCTTGTCATTTGTTTTAGAGGGGGAAGCACTAGGGCGAACCTGGTGGTATTTCAGTTGGTAATATGATAGTTGGTATGGCTTGTAGCGTTAAATAATTTATATAATAAACAATAAACATAAAAAAAGAGCTAAGGTTCTCATACAGCCTTAGCTCTTTTTTATGTTTGTTAAACAATATCCTTTCAAAAAAATATTTAAGTCTATATTTATAATTTTTTCTATCTTAATGCATAAAGACAGGGGAGGATTATATTTAATTTCCGTCCATACTTCTGATGGGATGGACATCAATGAGATGTGGTTTTTTGTTCACGGGTTTTTAACATCTTTATTTACAGTGTTTTGAATGTAAACTAATAATAAAAAGTTTGCTTTCAAATTAGAAAAGGTTAGTCCCTCACTCCACTCCAGCTAAAAACCTCACACCCAAAAACAAAGGGGAGCTCAATTGTTCAAACTCATATAAAGTTTCAATCTTGTCTAAGCATCCATTAGGATATACAATTGATCATCTATTTTTCTTTACATAATCTCCAGATACAGTCCATATCAACTATAGATTCTTGTCTTATGCTAAATGTAATCAAAAAGCAAGTAGATAAAGATAATGACTAAAACATTAACTCTAGATACTTTTTTGATGAATATTACAAATAAACAGGAGGTAATGAAAAATGATTAAAACATTATTAGCAGGAGCACTTTTAAGTACAGGATTAGTAGCGGGAGGTGCAGTAGGTGCAGATGATGCGAAAATGGACAATTTAAAGTCAAATGAAGATAGTTCAAATCAAGTAATTACACAAAGTGCAGATGGAACAACGTCTTTCTCACAAAACTTTGATTTACCTAAAGATGCAGTGCCAGCAACTCCTAAGGGAGACGCAAAAACTGTTGAAAGAACAGAAGGTACAGGTTCTCAACCTGGATTTGAAATGGGAGCCCCTGAAAAACCAGAACATGCAAAAACTGTTGAAAGAACAGAGGGTACAGATTCTCAAGAAGGAAAAATGGTACCAACAAAAGAAGGTACAGATTCTCAATCTGGATTTGAAATGGGAGCCCCTGAAAAACCAGAGCATGCAAAAACTGTTGAAAGAACAGAGGGCACAGACTCTCAAGAAGGAAAAATGATACCAACAAAAGAAGGAAATTAAATAATATATAGTTATAACGAAGAGCATCCAAAAAGTGGTGCTCTTTTTATATTATAGGAATCAACCGGTTTTACTCAATATAGAACTGTGGCGGGAATTCAAGCTAGAATATGGGTTACTGTCTCTTCAAATCATGGTGTTTGAAGCACTAGTTTGGGTGGTAACGTTACAACATAAACATTTTATTAGAGATTTTTTAAATTTACATACACTCTAGATAAACTACATATCAACTTCAGATACTTGTTTTATGATACAAGTAGTCAAACAAAAGGAGGGCAATACAAAATGATTACAACAGTATTAACAGGGCACTCTTTTAAGTACAGGAGATTATTAACAGGTGGAGAAAATGTTGAAGATGTACAGACAGATAAACATATTCCATATGAACAAAATGAATTGCAGCAAACTCTAGAAAAGTACGATTCGAAGAAATTTGAGTTATAAAAAGAAAATAGATAAATATAGTGAAAATAGATAAATTGACAAGAGAAAAGCACTTTGTGTATATCACAGGTGCTTTTTATTTTCATTTTGATATAGGGCTTGAATTAAATTTTTAAACTAAGATATATACGGCAAAAAGGGGGGAGTTCATTGCACAAAGTTATTTATGGAATATTAATTTTAATTTATACTTTGTATTCATTTTTTGTAAGTGATGGAAGTGAAGTAAGGTTTATTATGGTGTTAACTATAGTACTTATCTTTTCTGTGGTTTTAGAAAAAGGAAATGCAAACAAAACGACTGATTAAAGGTCTTTTTGTTTGCATTTTTTAGTTGGCTATTAAAGTCCAGATGTTTTAGGAATAGCACCAAATCGCCATCAAGCTTAAAGAACGATTTACCCCAAACAATAAAAATGAGCTTTTTATTACAAGTTAGCACCAAATTTCATTTTTGGGACACTATTAAATTTTTAGTTGATGAAAACACCCACCTAAAATAGAAAACTTTTAACCTGTTATCATTTATTCCGTGGCTTTTAAGGTATTTAACACGACTTTGGTTGCGTCTGCAATAAGTTTATCATCGTATTTAGCATCTTCTTTATCATGATTAGAAAGTATAGCAAGAACAATCGGCTTTTTATTTGGTGGCCAAATAATTGCGATATCATTTCTTGTTCCGTAAGATCCCGCGCCTGTTTTATCAGCTACTTCCCATCCTTTTGGTACGCCCGCACGAATCAATTTATCTCCAGTTGTATTTCTCTTCATCCAATCTACTAATAGTTCACGTTTTTCTATTGGAAGTGCATTTCCTAATGTAAATGATTGAAGTGTCTTAGCTATCGCTTCTGGTGTACTGGTACCATGTGTTTCTCCTGGATGCACTTCATTTAATTCAGGTTCAAATCGTTCTGAAGTAGTAACAGTATCTCCCATTTCTCTCAAGATTTTTTCAAATTCAGAGGGCCCCCCTAACTGTTTAAGAATCAAATTATGTGCTGTGCTGTCACTATATCGAACAGAAGCATCTGCAAGTTCTTTTAACGTCATTCCTGTATCAATATGCTTTTCAGTAATTGGATTATAATTAGAAAGATCTTCATGAGTATACGTAATCCTTTGATCAAGAGCTTCTAATGAGTTCTTGCGTAAAAGAGCGCCCACAGCTAATGATTTAGATGTAGATGCAAATGCAAAACGATCATCTGAATGATAAGCAACAGTTTGATTCGTACCTGTGTCCAGTGCATAAATACCAAGCTTAGCATCATATTCTTTTTCAAGTTTAGCGAAAGATTGATTACCTGTATTTTCTTGTTTAATTTGATTAGCTTGATTAGTTTGTTTAGGTGGTTCAGATTGAGTGTTACTATTGGAACAGCCTATAAGTGATACACATGAAAGTAATACTACAGGTACAATCTTTTTGTAATGTAAAATGTTAAAGAACTTGTTTAAAACGAACATAAATTTTCAACCTCTTTCAAGAATATATGGATTTTGTCTAGGTATTCTAAATACCAATGCAATTAAAGATGGCATTGGGTAACAATACTACTGCAGCTAAAATTTCACAGGTTAAATTACATTCAAAACGTTTATCCCGCTATTTGCCGGGCAGTAAGACCCCACCTCAAAATTCAGCGGAAGCAAAGAAGTTAGGTGGGGATCGGGCTGATTAAAGTTTCACTTTATATGATTGATAAGTCACGGTTTGGGTTATTTCTTTTTTGTTTTCACTTGTAATGGTTCACCTGTGAAAGTATTACAATACATATTTTTTACTTTTGGGAATAATAAGTCCTTTCATTTTTTTTTAATACATAAAAATAGATGTCAAACGGGATATGTTGTATCCAATCTGGACAACTAATATTAGAAATACACTTATTAGACACTCTAAGTAATAAATTTGTTCCACTTTAAGATGAAGAAGAATTTGGGGTTTGTAAAATAACAATGGAACTACGTGTTTTTTCGTCATACAAAAACCTCTACATATAAGTAGAGGTTTTTAAATTGTATATTAATGAATTATGCTTTTTTAGATAAAGTAAATCGAGTTCAGGTAAACGAAGAACATAGGATACGTAATTTTAACTAGATTTATTATTAGCTAGTTTATCTCCACCACCAAGCTCCGCCTCAATCTGCGAAGTCTTCGATGACTCATCCATACGCCAATACGTAATAAAGCTTATCGCGATACATCCAGCTACATAGAAGTAGAATAGTGATTCCATTCCGATACTCTTTAGCCATAATGCGATGAACTCGGCTGTTCCGCCAAATATCGCAACAGTTAGTGCATACGGTAAACCTACGCCTAGTGCGCGAATTTCAGTTGGGAAGAGTTCTGCTTTTACAATTGCGTTAATGGAAGTGTAACCAGTAACGATAATAAGACCGACCATCATGAGTAAAAATGCTACAATTGGTTCTGTCGTTTTTTCCATGAAGAAGAAGATCGGCGCTGTTAGTAAAGTTCCGAGAATACCGAAAGCCATTAATAGTGGGCGACGTCCAATTTTATCGGATAGTAGCCCCGCAATTGGTTGAAGTACAACGAATATAAGTAGTGCGACAAAGTTAATCCAGCTTACAACTTCTTTCGGAAGACCGACTGTGTTTACCATGAATTTTTGTAAATATGTTGTGTACGTATAAAATGCAACAGTGCCTCCTAAAGTTAGGCCGACTACTGTTAATACTGCTTTCGGATGTTTCATAAGAGCGCGAACGGTTCCTGCGCTTTCACGGTTTTTCGATTCCATATTTGAGAACTGCTCTGATTCATCCATTGTACGTCGAAGCCATAATACAGCTACTGCGCCCATCGCTCCAATAATGAATGGAATACGCCATCCCCAAGCTTTCATATCTGGTTCGCTTAGTAATTGCTGAAGAACAATTTGAACGCCTAACGCAACCATCTGCCCAGCAACGAGCGTTACATATTGGAAACTTGAATAAAAACCACGGCGACCACTACTAGCCATTTCAGATAAATACGTTGCGGAAGTTCCATACTCTCCGCCAAGTGACAACCCTTGAAGTAAACGAGCGAGAACTAAAATAATTGGCGCCATAATACCGATGCTTTCGTAACTAGGTGTACAGGCGATAATTAAAGAACCACCGGCCATAACTGTAATGGAAAGCGTTAATGCTGCCCGGCGTCCGTGCCGATCCGCATAACGTCCCATTAATAAACTTCCGATAGGGCGCATTAAAAACCCAACTGCGAAAATAGCTGCTGTGTTCAGTAACTGACTCGTTGGATCTCCTTTAGGAAAGAATTCTGCTGAAAAATAAACAGCAAAAGCAGAGTAAACGTACCAGTCGTACCATTCAATTAAATTGCCGACGGAACCTTTAAAGATATTGCCGGCGACTCGGTTAGATTTTGCTTGAGCCATAATAATTCCTCCTCTTGCTTATAAATAAAATGATAATTATGAAAGCGCGTTCAATATAGTTGAATTGTACTGTCCACGAATTAAAATCTCAATATTATGACAATTTTATTCTTTTTGTACTTTATGTACATGGAGAATTTTAATAGTTGCTTCATTATTAGTTTTGTCATAATAATAGAAAAAGGAGATTGATAGTTTTGAATATTTTATCAAAGGATATAGAATATGAAAAAATTACGCAAAGTGTCATTACAAACGAAAATAGTAAGCTTAATTATTACGTTAATTTTATTTGTCGTTCTCCTATTAGCAGGAATATTTGTTTACATTCAGTCCGTTGATACGAAGCGCCAAGTGGAACAATTAGCACTGCAAACGGCTAAATCTCTTTCTTTTATGCCAGCTATAAAAGATGCTTTTCAATATAACGAGCATAAAAGTACCATTCAATCCATTGCGGAACAAGTTCGCGAGCAAGCTGGTGCAGATTATGTCATTATAGAAGATCGTTATGGGGTTATGTATTCACATTCTAATTCGGAGTTGATTGGTACAAAGAGTAACAATCCATATAACTATGAAGCACTCACTTTTGGTGGTTATTATACGCTCGAAGGAAATGGTGCAAGTGGCCCGGCTTTAATGGCGAAGGCACCCATTATTGTTCATAACGGAGACTACGATCAAGTAGTAGGCGTTGTGACAGTAGAGTTTTTAATAAAAGGTATTGAATCTAACATACTGAGCAGAACGAAAGAAATTATCCTCTTCTCTTTAGCTGTATTACTAGTTGGAATTGTTGGCGGCATTCTTTTAGCACGTAGTATTCGTAAAGATATACTCGGTTTAGAGCCGAATGAAATCGCAGCGCTATACCGGGAACGAAGTGCGATACTACTATCTATAAAAGAAGGTATTATCGCTCTTGATCAAAACGGTTGTATTACGATGATGAATACGTCGGCAGAAGAGATGCTGCATGTAAGTGATGATTATATGCAGCAGCACATTTCAAGAGTTTTACCGAATTTTAATACGGAAAGAGTGCTAGAAAACGATCAAGAAATCGCGTTTCAAGATAAAGTGTTTATTTTAAACATGACACCAATACTCGAAAATAACAGTACGGTAGGCGTTGTATGTAGTTTTAGAGATAAAACAGAACTGCAAAACCTTGTGAACACAATATCTGAGGTAAGAAAGTATTCAGAGGATTTACGCGCTCAAACGCATGAATTTACAAATAAGCTGTTCGTTTTATCTGGACTACTTCAGTTAGGGCACTACAGAGAAGCGATTGAATTTATCCAGCAAGAATCTAATATTCATCAAAGCCAAAACCATATTTTATTCCATCAAATTCATGATGCGAAAGTACAAGCTATTTTATTAGGAAAACTAGCAACAGCGTCTGAGAAGAAAATTGATTTTCATATTGAAGGAGATAGTGCACTTCATCCATTACCAAACCATATCAAAGTTTCACATCTTATTACGATCCTTGGGAACATAATCGATAATGCGTTTGATGCGGTGAGTGGGCAAGAGGAGAAGAATGTTGCCTTCTTTGTTACGGATATTGGGCACGATATTGTGTTTGAAGTGATAGATAGTGGAGTAGGAATACCAGCAGAAAAAATCGCGACCATTTTTCAAAAAGGATTTTCAACGAAAGGAAACGATCGTGGTTACGGACTAGCAAACGTTAAAGAAATGGTAGATGTACTAGAAGGAACAATTGAAATTCAAAACGAGAAAAATGGGGGAGCTATTTTTACAATTTACCTTCCGAAAACATTGAGAGAAAGTACATAACAAACAGGGGGATGGGCATATGTTGAAGATCGCAATTGCAGAAGATGATTTCCGTGTCGCGCAAATTCAAGAAGAGTTTTTATCAAAAATAAAGGACGTAAAAGTGATCGGAAAAGCATTGAACGCAAAAGAAACGATGGAACTACTACAAAAGGAAGAAATCGATTTACTTCTATTAGATAATTATTTACCAGATGGAATTGGTACAGACTTATTGCCGAAAATCCATGCTGACTTTCCAAACGTTGACGTCATTATGGTTACTGCGGCGAATGAAAACCATATGCTAGAAAAAGCGATTCGAAACGGCGTAAGCAACTACCTTATAAAACCGGTCACATTAGAAAAATTCGTTCGCACAATTGAAGACTATAAAAGAAAGAAGCAATTATTACATAGTAACAATGAAGTGAATCAAACGCTCATCGATAACTTCTTCGGTACTTCGCAAACACAAGACATAAAAAACTTACCGACGGGTGTGGATCCGTTAACACTGCAAAAAGTGAAAGGAATTATAAAAGGATTCGAAGAGGGAATTACAATAGAAGAAATGGGAGAACAAATGGGAGCTTCCAGAACAACCGCAAGAAGATATTTAGAATACTTAGTAGCGACAAATGAATGCACAGTAGAATACACATACGGCATTATCGGACGACCAGAAAGAAAATATCGAATAGGACGAGGGTTATGAAAAAACGATTATTACTATGTATATTGCTTATGACAGGAGTAATAGCTGGTTGTTCGTCGGAAAAACCTCAAACGAATACAGTAAACATAGACAAAGTAGAAATCGTTGCACCAAACGTTCAAGGAGCCGGATGGGACTTAACAGCACGGGCGATGCAAAAAACGCTGACAGAAGAAAAAATCTTCACAAAACCAATCACAGTCACAAACAAAGTAGGCGGTAGCGGTGATGTCGGATGGAAATATACGAAACAAAAAGGCGGTCACGTACTTGCGATTAACTCAAGCTTACTCATAACGAACAACCTACTAGGCCACAGTAAACTAACATATAAAGACTTCACACCGCTCGCGACACTCGCATCAGACTGGGAAGTCGTTGTCGTATCAAAAGACTCTAGCGTAGATAACGCAAATCAACTAATGGAACAACTAAAACAAGACAAGAAAAACTTCAAAATCGGCGTCGCCCCAGGCCTAGGAAATGACGATCACCTATCCTTCGTACAAGTAAGCAAAGCATTCGGCATAAACCCCGCCGAACTAGAATTCTTCGTCTACGAAAACAAAGAAAAAATCATAAATGCCCTAACGAACAAACAAATTAACGCCGCAACCATGACCCTATCCGAAGCCGAAAAACAATACAAAGCCGGCAAAATAAAAATACTAGCCGTATCCGCACCAAAACGACTAGACCGACTACCAGAAATTCCAACATGGAAAGAACAAGGCATCGACGTCATATTCCAGCACTGGAAAGGAATTATGGGCCCGAAAGATATGACGGAGGAAGAGGTTGCTTATTGGGATGGTGTTATTAAGAAGATGGTTGAGAGTGATAGTTGGAAAGGGATTTTGAGGGAGAGGGGTTGGAATTCTTTTTATAAGAATAGTGAGGAGAGTAGGATTTTTCTTGAGGAGAGTAGTCAGGAGTATGGGGAGCTAGTGGGGAATAATAGGGATTAGTAAATCATACGGTATGGCGTATGATTTTTCTTTTATACATAGTTTGGTAAAATAGTGGTAATTGTAATTTATTGTAACGGTGGGGATAAAAATGTTGGATCAACTCATAATTGAATTGGCTAAATCAACGAAGCAGGTTGAAGATATAAATGGTGATAAAACTTATTTGATTAGAAATAAGGATAATGGAGAATTAGAAATTGAAATTAAATTTTCACGTGAGCGATATGAAAAAGAAGAAGCACCGTCTTATTTTAACGTGGGCTTTGAACTTCTTAAGGATGCTTGGCAAAAAATTATTGATATGCGCACGGTAAAGAGTGAGGATTTCGGACAAGCAAGTGAATGTAATACTTTCTTGGTAGCTTTCTTTTCACAGCTTCCATTTGTGAATGTAATGGAAGCAGGAGCTATTGAATTTAAAGAATTCAAAACAGATAACCTACCAAGTGAAAAATATGATAAAGTTATACTCTTTTTAGAAGAGACAATGAATGGTACATATAATCCAAGTACGTTACGTGAACAAACGGATGAAAATTTATATAGAGTGAAATCTAATGCACGCCAGGATTTAAGATTGTTGGGCTTTTTGAATGAATCTCATGAAATGAATCAGCTTTTATTAAATGAATATGTTCAATCAGAAGATAAGAATGCTTACATTGCACAGCTAGTTTTAAGACAGGAATATTTCTGTCATGCTTTATTTGTTCTTGGATTGTTAGAGAAGTATTCAAAGGATGAAAAGAAAGAAGCTTTAGTAGGTTTGGGAATGACGACTGTCCGAAATTCATTAGGGGCTAATTTGATGGTTGAATCAGTAGCGAAGCGGCGTACGAATAACTTACTAGATTGGCTGGAACAAGTAGGGCTGATTAATAATGAGTGGATTCCTATTGAACAATACGTAAAAGATGATAGAGAAAAGGGCGGTAGTATGAACAGTAATTTACGTGAAAAGTTTTTAACGGTTATGGATGAATATTTACAGGCAAGAACAGAAAGATTTGCAGGTCATAAAATGGGAGCGGTTGTTAGGCATGAAATGACAACGGAAATAACGAGGTTACCATTTATTAATCATAATCAATATGTTGTCACAGGTTCAATTGGACAAGGGAATTGGGCTGCTGTTCCGTGGCTTGCGATTATGAATAAAGATATTACGACATCCACGCAGAGAGGTTATTATATCGTTTATTTGTTTAGTGAAGATATGGAGCGATTATATTTAACGTTGGCGCAAGGTGTGACGGAAACGTCTAGAGAAGAGATGCAAAAAATTAAAGAAGAGATCCGTGAGCAAATACATATGTCCCAAAAGGTCAAAAAAGATGATGAGATTTTCCTAGGGACAAGCTCAAAAGCGAAAGGATATGCGAATTCAACAGCGAAAGGATATGCGAATTCAACAGCGGCTTATATTGCGTATGATGCTAATAAAATGCCAAGTGAAAAAGAGTTAGTAGAGGATCTAGAAGAAATGCTTCGCTATTATGAGGGATTTATTGCTTACAAAGAGGAAGGAACGAAATATGAAATGATTTATGAGAGGAAAGAAGTGTATTTAGATCAGCAATCAATTATCGATCATGTGTCTTCTTATATTCAAAGTAAAGGTTTCTTTTATGAGAAAAAAGATCTTATTAATTTCTTCCTTTCGTTAAAGACGAAGCCATTTGTAATTTTATCAGGTATTTCAGGTACAGGGAAAACGAAAATTGTTCAGTGGTTTGCGGAGAGTTTAGGGGCTACGGAAGAGAATGGACAATTTACACTCATTCCGGTTCGACCTGATTGGAGTGATAGTTCTGATTTGCTTGGTTATGTGAATCTTCAAGGGGAATTTCAAGAAAGACCGTTAATTAAAGTTCTTGAAAATGCAGATGCAAATCCAAATAGGCCGTATTTTGTAGTGTTGGACGAGATGAACTTAGCTCGAGTGGAATACTACTTTAGTGATTTTTTAAGTGTAATTGAAAGTCGTAAATGGAAAGATGGAAAAATTGTTACGTCACCAGTACTTCCAGAATCAATTACGAATAAGCATATTACGATTCCATCAAATGTATATATTATCGGAACTGTAAATATGGATGAAACGACACATCCGTTAAGTAAAAAAGTATTAGATCGTGCGAATACAATTGAATTTAATACCGTTAACTTAGATTATTTTAATTTCTTAATGGATATGGAAGAGAAGGAAGCTGAAATTATTTCTAATAGCTCTTTAGCAACCAAGTATCTTCATTTAAAAGAATGCTTTAAAGAAAACGAAGATCTTGTGAGAAATATCTCAACTATTTTAATAGAAATAAATAAAACACTTGAATCAGTTGGAGCTCAAGTGGGATACCGTATACGAGATGAAATTTGTTTCTATATGGCATACAACGAAAAAGGAAAGTTATTATCGTTTGATGAAGCGCTTGATTATCAAATATATCAAAAGATTTTACCGCGTCTTGCAGGGAGCGATGGACGAACAGAAGAGGTATTAAAGCAGTTGTATGTATTATGTGCAAATGAAGAATATGATAGTGGTAATAATGATGCCTCATATGCTAAGTATCCTCGTTCAGCTAACAAGCTGTCTCATATGTTAAGGAGGTTCGAGTATGATGGCTTCACCTCTTTCTGGATCTAATAATGAGATAGAGCTAGTTAAGATTGAAACAGAGGAGCTATCATTGACGATTAAAGGAAATCCTTATCATGAAAAATACGAGAGTTTAAAAGAATATCACGCTATGAACGCGGATGAAATGATGTATTTTCAAGTAGATGGGAAGACGGAATCCGTTTCTGTATTTGATGCGAGATTGCAGCGGCTAGATGAATGGAACGAACATCCGCCAATCTTTTTTGAGAATAGAAGTTATCAGCTTGTTGTTGTTCCGAAAAATAACAAGCAGCTCTCTTTTTATCATGAACATCCGGGATTTCGAAAACAAGTTAGTTCTATTCAAATGGGTTCACTATACGTGTTAATGGGGAATCTTTCGTTTCCGAATGAAGTAGGAAATACAACGTTTGAAATTAAAGATGATAAAGAAACTTTATTAACAGTTACATTTGAAGTTTTTCCGGTAAAGCTTGATTATAAGGATGATTACAGAGCCTTATTAGATGAGGTAAATGATGAAATTTATCATTTAGCGTTTCATTTACTAAAGAGAACTTACTTAGGAGCATCTGCAATTTACGCTACAAATCCATCGAAGAGTGAGTTTTATCGTATTTTAAATGATTCCTTTGAGCGGTTTATGAAGTCGATCTCTCACATTAAAAGACAACCGCATCATACGCTTATGACTAGACATCAACTTGTACGAGGAGAAAAAATTCGTAAATTTGATTCTGCCGGAATGAATTATTTGCGAAAGCGACCACACTTAATACAAGGAGAAAACAGTATACCGACTAAAGGAATTACAGCTTATAAGGAAGTGTCATATGACACGCTGGAAAATCGATTTGTTAAATGGATGATTCAAAGAGTCGTACATAAAATAGAGGATTTACTTAAGGCGCTAGAGCCAAAGTCTAGATATACACGTGGTGAAACTGATGAAGATTTACTACAACGTGTAAAAAATATGAAGTATCGAATGAAAAATGAATTGAACGATCCATTTTGGCGAGGAATAGGAAAATTAGATCGCTCAGTCTTTTCGCTCGTAATCCAAATGGCTGCAGGATATAGAGATGCGTATCAAATCTTTTTAATGCTATCGCGAGGTTTAACATTACGAGGACAAATTTTCAAAATGTCGGTAAAAGATGTCGCAAGGTTATACGAATACTGGACGTATTTAAAACTCGGACAAATTCTATCTAAAAAATATATACCGCTCCATCAAGACGTTATTCAAGTTAAACAAGATGGTTTATACGTAACGCTTGATGAAAGTAAAACTGCAAAAAGAACGTTCAAGCATCCAGTCACTGATGAAGTAATAGAACTTTATTTCCAGAAAAGAAACGGTAGACTACCAACAGTTACACAAAAGCCAGATACGATGCTTGCTATTGAGAAAAAGGGAAAGAACTATCAATATCAATACATTTTTGATGCGAAATACCGAATTGATTTTGCTGAAAGATCTCATTATAAAAGGAAGTATGGCACCCCTGGTCCAATGGAAGAAGATATTAATACAATGCACCGTTACAGAGATGCATTAGTTGTAGAACAAGAGGGACCTTTTGAGCGGACAGCTTACGGGGCGTACGTACTATTCCCGTGGAACCAAGAGGGAGCATATGAGAATCATCCATTTTATAAAAGTATCGAAAAAGTAAATATCGGTGGATTCCCATTCTTACCAAACGCAACAAGACTAGTCGAACAGTTTTTAGATCATCTCATTGAAAAGAGCCCAGAAGAAATTATAAGAGAAGGCATTCTTCCAAGAGGAACAAAAGAAGAATGGCACTCTTCACTCGAAGAAAAAGTATTAGTGGGCAGCGTAAAAACTGAAGTCGACTATGAAACATATAGGAAAGAAGGCTTATATCAGCTACCAGTCACACAGCTAAAACCAGGATGGCAAGATGCGAAGTACATTGCATTATATGCACCGAAAAAATGGCACGGAGAAAAAGGTGGCATTCAATACTTCGCAAAAATTAAACACATTCAAATGCAACAAAACGATGAGTATGTAAATTTCGAACTAGAGCCATGGAAAAAACTAGACCACCTCATCCGCCCAGTAGGGTATGGTATTCAAACATACACAATAACAACGATGTCATTATTAAAAGAAGTACAAGAGCTTCCGGAACTCCTCATGAAATCAAAAGAAGAACGAACTCTTTGGAAAACACTGCGTCGTTTTACGAAGCAAGTTAAGGTTGAGTTGGATCATCACAATTTAGATGAAGCATCTTCTATTAAGAGTTATTATGTGCAGGATGTTCAGATTTGGGTTGATTATGAGAATGGGGTTGTTATGGTTGGGAGAGATGGACGAGTTAAAGAGGTGCCTTTGGAGTTGGTTGTTGGTAGAGGTTCGGTGTTGTTTAGGGAAGTTTTAGAGGTGTTAAATGTTAGGGAGTAGCAAGCGGATTAAGTAATGGATAAGAGACCAAATAAGTGAGATGTCGCAAGGTGCTTTTATTTGTTGGTTAGTAGAGGGGGCGAACCCAATCTATAAAGAAACTGATGAATGCTTACATGAAACCAGTATAGGTTTTATTAGGAGAATATATGACTTACATAAAAAGAGATTTCCAGCCGCTATTAAAGAAATTGAGATTACGAAATAATTTAAAGGTTTAGATATACTCATTGAAATTAAAGGAAATCAGGTTATTTTAATTGAAGATAAAACGTATACAAAAGAACATTCTATTCAATTAAAGAGATATTCTAAAGAAATAACTAAAATAGGAACATACAAAGAGTGTTAACTATTATCTATCTACTATAAAGTAGGTGGTCAAAGTGATTATTCAGCAGTAATTGAAGCGAAATATATGTTGTTTATAAGAAAACGGATGCTTGAATTTTTACAAAAGAATATAGATAGAGGAATTCAAGATCAAATATTTTTTGATTACTATTTTTATGTAAGGAAGATAGTAATCAAAAAATATGATTTATATAAGACACTCACGTTAAGTGAGTAGAAGGGTTAAGTTTTCGGATAATTCTGATGATTTGCGATTCAGAGACAGATGAGATCAAAGGTCAACACAATGTTTATCAAGGAGGAAGTCAACTGGTGATCATAACCACACAAAACTTAGCTTTCTCTATATAAAAAGTAGGCTCAATTTTGGGTGCATTTTATTGGAACGCTTTTTAAATAAACATAGGTATAATCCTAAAAATAGTTTTTGCTAAAGTACCTGCTCTAAAAGTGATAATTCTACACTTGGATTGACCTATAAAGTAAGGTAAGCGTAAATCTGCGCAGTTTGACATATGAACCTAATAAAACCAGACATTTTTCTTTCTCTAAAAGAATCCGTTTTATTGTAAGGTTACTAAGAAAATCTAAGCTTTTAAGATAGAAGGTTGATAAAAAAAGAGCATCTTTAATGATTGACGCTCTTTTGGGTTTGAAAAATACAATAAGTATTAATAGTTATCTAGTTTTCTTTGTATGTATGGAAAATAATATAGATTTTTCCAAGGAATGTTTTTAAATGAAAATTTTGTTTTTGTGTGTAAAGTAGATTCGTAATCTTTAATTTGATTTTCAATTAAATCATTTAATTCCGCAGAGTAATATTTTTGTAGGTAATTTGGGTTATTTAGGGTAAGGATAAATTTTAATTGAGTTAGTATATCGATTAAATCAGTTAAGTATTTATCTGTTGAAAAGAAATTAAAATCTTTAATAGCACTTTTAAACATGAAGAAAAACCATATGGATGGAATCATAATTATTAAGATTAGGAGAAGACGTTTTAATCCTTGCTCTATTGTTAGGTCTTTGTGCATAAAGATTTGACTGTTAAATGCCGTCCAAACGGGAATCAAGAAAATAACGGCCGTATTAATATTGGAACCTAAGGCAGCTAAGAGGTTTTCCTTTTTATTGTTATCCAGTCTATTTTGAAGTAGGTCAATTAAAGACTCTAGTTTTTTGATGTGTTGTTCCGTATTCTCTTTATCATTTGTATTCCTTTTATTTAATAGGTCACTTGAAAATAGGAACTTTGTTAATAATAACATACGGAATGCTTCCCATTGGGTGCTGCGGAATTTAATATTATATTTATTTATGGTGAAAATATTATGTGGCCGTATTAAAAGTATGTATGTTAGCAAGACTCCTACAGTAACACTTAATATGTAGAATCCAATTGCAGAATGAACATTTTCTTCAACTATGCGAGAAAGAAAAAAGCGAGTACTTATTGTGACAGCTAAAATCGTAATTATAATATTAAGGGTTAGGTGCTTAAATACTAAGCTAAAATTACTTAATCTTTTTTTGTAGAAATGGATTAATTGTGTTTCAATCAATGTTTTCACCTCTATTGTAATTATTGTGTAAATTATAACTAACATTTACATGTTTGTAAAAAATGGGTGGTGTATAAAGTATCTTGTCAAAACTTGATTTTTTAATCTAAATGGCTCGAAAACATTAGGTCACATTGAAGGGTTAGGATTGTTAACAAATGCTAAGCATTTATATAAATAGCAGATATCAATCTGCACAAACATGCAATTAAATAATATAGGGCCCTAACTTGGCCGGTATTTCAATGAAACCTGGTGGGTTAGAACTATTAGAGTATATCTGATTTGCTTGATTGTAATAATTGTACAGACTATATGTAGATAGTGACTATTATTCATATTCCAAATGAGGGGGAAATCCTTTACGTTTAATTAAAATGTTGAATAAAAAGTATTAAGAAATATTTCCTGCGCCATTTCTGTCCCAAAAGGACTGTTTCATCATTTTTAGATGACTGTTATACATACTCACGACCTTGACCCTGTCAAGGTAAAGGTCTAATCTTTTCTATATAATCCCCTTGCACCTCCCCCAACGTCACCCCCTAACCTAAAGAAGACAAAACAAAAAAAGGGGGATAAAACCAATCATGAAAACCACAACAAAAGAAAAAAGAAACACTATCATCATGCTACTACTCTCAGCCGCAATAGGAATTTTTTCACCACTACTCATGTACATCATGCTGGCACGTAAAAATGAAGTTTACAAATACCATTGCCGAAAAGCATTCAATTTTCATTTGTTAATCTTTCTTCTATTTAATATTAGTTCGCGCATTAGTGATGTTTTATTTTGGATCGTATTTACCTTTGAGGTCGTTCAAGTGATCATTGTTGCGTGGAAAGTAATACGCGACGAACCATATCGTTATTTCATTCGAATTCTGTTATTTAAAGAAGATAAGTATGCAGTGGAAGGAGAATAGATGATGAAACAAGAAGTGGAGATAAAAGGAAAGCGATTTTTCGTTATGATTGCCGTGTTGTTTATTGCGACTTATATTGTTTTACGAAAAAGAAAGTATGAGCACTTTTATGATGGTATTAGTGAGTATGAAAATCGTTATAGCGGGAAGGTTCCTTTTTTATTACTTGTTGTAGGTTTGTTTCAATATTGTAGGCAGAATGAGATGAGTTTTTCTCATATGCTTCAGTATGTGAAAGAGAAGTTAGCGGAGTAGGTGATGATATGGCGTGGATGATTAGTGAGTTTGCAAGTGTTGGGGATGTTACGGTGCGGACGCTTCGTTATTATGACAAGATTAATTTATTAAAGCCGAGCGATTATACTGAGGGTGGGCATCGGTTATATACGAAAGATGATTTGTATGTGCTGCAGCAAATTCAATCGTTTAAGCATCTTGGTTTTTCGCTTGGGGAAATTCAAAATATTATATTGCAGCGTGATATAGGGACTGAAGAGTTTTTAAGACAAATGCATTTTCAAAGAGAACTGCTTTTGGCAGAGCAAGAAAGAATTGTGAAGGTACTTTCACATATGGATGAGATGACGAAGAAGTTTCAAAAGGAAGAACGAGTGGATATTGCTTTGTTTTCTTCATTTCTGCAAACTTTTATATGGGAAAAGGGAAATAAAGAATGGTTAGAGGAACACTTTTCAACGGGTAGTGTTGGAGCGTTTTATAATAAGGAACTAAAAGAAAAGTTTGATCGGCGTTTTATGGATGTGATAGGGAAGTTGAAAAAGTATAAGGAAGAAGAGAAGGATCCAGGTCATCATGCCGTTCAAGTTACTTTGAAGGAATTTTTCAATGTAATAGAAGGGGTAATGAACTATCTTGATATACCTCAAAGTGATATAGAGGATATAATCCAAAAATCAAACCTCCCACTATCCGAATTTCCAGCTCTCTTCACAACTGAAGAAGAAAACTACATAAAAGAAGCAATCCAGCAGTTTAACAACTAGTTAAACTGCTTTTCCATTATAATAGAAGAAAAACCAAACGGAGGAAAATCCTATGCCAACCTACAACAAACTAATCAGAAACAAAATCCCGCAAATAATAAAAACCAACGGAAAAACACCCACAACAAGAATCCTATCTGAAGACGAATACATAAAAGAAATCTGCAAGAAAACAGAAGAGGAACTAACCGAATACCTAGAAGCAGCAACAAAAGAACATAAACTCGAAGAACTATCCGACCTACTAGAACTAATCAACGCCCTAGCCGAACACGAAGGCACAACACTAGAAGAGATTAACAACATCCGAAAAAAGAAAGCAGAGGAACGAGGCGGCTTCTCAGATCGAATCTTCCTAATCGAAGTAACCGATAACTAGCCCCTTCCATACCCCTCCCAAGCCCCTACCAAGTAATAAATCACTAAGAAAAAACACAACAAAACAAAAACACCAACAAACACCGTAGTAGTAGTCAAAAAAATTTTGAAATAACACGCCAAAAACCCACCCCTCCTTCCTATATATAGTACAAAGAGGAATTTTTCATTTTTGAATGGAGACGGGAGGAATTTGGATGGCGGTGTATCGTAATGTGCAGGTGAATTTTTGGCAGGATGATTTTGTTTTAGATTTGACGCCGGAGGAGCGGTATTTTTATGTTTATTTGTTAACTTGTTCGAAGACGACGCAGTGTGGGATTTTTCCTTTTCCGAAGCGGTTAGCTGAGATGGAGACGGGTTATAATCGGGAGACTGTTGATAAGCTTGTGCAGCGTTTTATTGATTATGGAAAGATTCTTTATGATGCGGAGACGAGGGAGTTATTTATTTTAAATTGGATTCGTTATAATCCTGTGACGAATACGAATGTGGAGAAGTGTGTGCTTCGTGAGCTTAAGGGTGTGAAGAATAAGGAGTTTGTACATATGTTTCTTCGTAAGTGCGTAGAGGAGGAGCTGAATGTTCCGATGCTTTTAGCACATTTCGGTATGCCTAGTGATTTGGCTATGGATGATATTGATCCAGTTTGCGAGGAGGCAGAAGAGGAAGAAGCGGTTGCCCAGGAAGAGACGGGAAGTAAGGTGTTCACGTTTTATGAACAACATTTTGGTAGTTTGTCTCCGTATACGGTAGAGGAATTGAATGCGTGGATGAATGATTTGTCAGAGGAGCTTGTGCTGAAGGCTCTTCAAATTTCGTATGAGAATAAAAACCGGAAGATGGCTTATGTGAAGGGGATTTTGCGGGGGTGGCACGGGAAAGGATTTACGAAAGTGTCTGAGGTTGAGGCGGATACGGCAAGGTTTCGAAAGAAGGAGTCGTCTGTTAGTAGCGGGGAGACGGCAAATTTTTTGGCGAAGTGTGAGGAGTGGGAGAAGAATGTGCCGTCTG
>Ga0209130_1001020_pt1 | contig 21601 bp, 20 predicted proteins | sample AraplaMF_Cvi_mLB_FD_184264 | JGI IMG/M metagenome (GOLD analysis project Ga0209130, IMG submission 184264) | Arabidopsis root microbial communities from the University of North Carolina, USA - plate scrape MF_Cvi_mLB (SPAdes) (version 2) | ecosystem: Host-associated > Plants > Roots > Endosphere...
TCATCGTCTTACTATAAATTTATGGTAAAATAAACGATAAAAGATTGAGTACATAGAGTGGGTGAATAGATTGAAGCTACTAGTGAAAGCACCAGCAAAGATTAATCTGTCGTTAGATGTACTGGGAAAAAGACAAGACGGATATCATGAAGTGAAAATGATTATGACAACAATTGATTTAGCGGATCGTTTAGAACTAATGGAATTAGCAGAAGACCGTATTGAAATTTTATCCCATAATCGGTATGTCCCAGACGACCAAAGAAATTTAGCTTATCAAGCAGCGAGATTATTAAAAGAGAAGTTTAATGTGAAAAAGGGCGTATCTATTACTATTGAAAAAACGATTCCAGTAGCAGCTGGATTAGCAGGTGGAAGTAGTGATGCAGCAGCGACATTACGTGGCCTTAATAAATTATGGAATTTAGGGCTTACAATTGATCAATTAGCAGAGCTTGGCGCAGAAATTGGATCAGATGTATCGTTTTGCGTATATGGTGGGACAGCAATTGCCACTGGAAGAGGAGAACAAATTGAGCACATAAAAACTCCACCTTCTTGTTGGGTTATTTTAGCAAAACCCCATATTGGTGTATCTACTGCTGATGTGTATGGGAATTTAAAATTAAATCGAGTTACACATCCGGATGTAGATAAAATGGTTGATGTCATAAATGCCGGGGATTACAAAGGGATTTGTGATACTGTTGGTAACGTTTTAGAAGATGTAACGTTTGCGATGCATCCTGAAGTTGCACGTATTAAGGCACAGATGAAGCGATTTGGGGCAGATGCTGTTTTAATGAGTGGAAGTGGTCCAACTGTATTTGGTCTTGTGCACCATGATTCGCGAATGCATCGTATATATAACGGATTAAAAGGATTTTGTGAACAAGTATACGCAGTACGTTTATTGGGAGAGCGAGAAACGCTTGAATAAAGACGTATAATACGTTATGATTTGTTTAGAATATTCGTGATTTGAGGTGAGAGTATGAAAATTAGACGAAGTACAAGATTAGTCGATATGACGTATTACTTGTTACAAAACCCTCGTCAGCTAGTTTCTCTCACTTTTTTTGCTGAAAGGTATCAATCAGCTAAGTCTTCTATTAGTGAAGATTTAGTTATTATTAAGCAAACGTTTGAACAACAAGGGGTCGGCACATTGCAAACGATACCAGGAGCAGCAGGAGGAGTGAAATATATACCGTATATAAGTGAGGAAGAGGCAGATCTAATTATTGGTGAGCTTTGTAGCTTATTTGAGAATCCAGATCGTATTTTGCCTGGTGGTTACTTATATATGACAGATCTTTTAAGTAATCCTCGTCATATTAATGGCGCAGGTCGTTTGTTTGCTTCTGTTTTTGCTAGGCAACCAATTGATGCAGTTATGACGGTGGCAACAAAGGGAATTCCACTTGCTTATGCAGTGGCGAATTACTTAGATGTACCGGTAGTAATTGCAAGGAAAGACAATAAGGTAACAGAAGGTCCAACTGTTAGTATTAACTATGTATCAGGTTCTTCTAAGCGCATTCAAACAATGACGCTAGCGAAGCGTAGCCTTCCAGAAGGATCAAATGTTTTAATTATTGATGACTTCATGAAAGCTGGCGGAACCATTCAAGGTATGATGAGTATGTTAGAAGAGTTTAAAGCTAATGTTGTTGGTATTGGTGTATTAGTAGAGTCCACAGATATTGAAGAAAGACTAATTAATAACTTTGTATCATTAATTCGTTTATCAGAAGTTGATGTGAAAGAAAAAGCGATTCAAGTGGAAAAGGGAAATTATTCACTGGCACCATTTGATGAAGGGCTTGTAGAGGCTGAGTAAAAAGGTAAAGCAAATAGCTTTATCTTTTTTTTTATTCTATTTATAAATTATAAAATAGATGGACAAACTGCTTTTCGTGCACTATTTTTAAAGAGTAAAAATAAATAATAAAAGGGTGACAGATATGAAAGTTGTTCAAACAAACAATGCACCACAAGCAATTGGACCATATTCACAAGGGATTATTGTAAATAATATGTTCTACAGCTCAGGACAAATTCCGTTAACTGCAGGTGGAGAGCTTGTAGCAGGAGATGTAACAGTACAAACAGAGCAAGTATTTCAAAACTTACAAGCAGTATTAGAAGAAGCGGGTGCTTCATTTGATACAGTAGTAAAAACAACAGTATTCTTAAAAGATATGGATGATTTTAATGCTGTTAATGAAGTATATGGCTCTTATTTCTCTGCTCATAAGCCAGCTCGTTCTTGTGTAGAAGTAGCAAAATTACCGAAAGATGTTTCAGTTGAAATTGAGGTAATTGCCCTAGTTAAGTAATTCTTTGTAAGCGATAACCTCCGCAAATCTCTATATTCAATTACATTAAAAATTTTTATCTTAAAAATTTTTAAAAAATTAAAGGGAAAATAGAAATTTTGTGGAATTTATACAAATATATCGCTTATTTAGAAAAGGGTGGTGAACACAAGATGGAAGTGACTGACGTAAGATTACGCCGCGTAAACACAGAAGGCCGCATGAGAGCAATTGCCTCTATTACTCTAGACCATGAATTTGTTGTTCATGATATTCGTGTAATTGATGGTAATAATGGATTATTTGTAGCAATGCCAAGTAAACGTACTCCAGATGGAGAATTCCGTGACATTGCACATCCGATTAATTCTGGTACACGCTCTAAAATTCAAGATGCGGTTTTAACAGAGTATCATCGTTTAGGCGAGTTAGAAGAGGTTGAGTTTGAAGAAGCAGGCGCTTCGTAAAATTCGAATGAAAAGGGCTTTCGAAAGAAAGTCTTATAATTTTGTAGCAAACTCCTGTAAGTATTTACAGGAGTTTGTTTTTTTTTTGGAATAATACTTGTTTCTAATTATAAAAATTCATATTTTGAAAAATAAGGGTAAAAAACTTCTAATTTTTTCAAAATCATTTAAAATAGTATAGCTTATTTCTTAAAAAAGATACTAAAGAGTAAAACATCGTATAAGAATTATGGTAAAATTTAATAGTTATAATGTGTTTCTTGAAATATATGATGATTTAGGATAATATCGTTAATGGATAAATAGGTTGCGATGGAGGGTCTATATGTCAAACAGATTTGCAGTGATTCTAGCTGCAGGTAAAGGCACACGTATGAAGTCCAAGCTATACAAAGTGCTACATCCTGTATGTGGAAAACCAATGGTACAACATGTGGTCGATCAAGTATCTCAATTAGGGATGCAGAAACTTGTAACAGTCGTTGGACATGGTGCTGAAATGGTACAAGAACAGCTAGGAAACGTAAGTGAGTTTGCATTACAAGCAGAACAACTTGGTACAGCACATGCTGTCGATCAAGCTGCAAATGTACTTGCAAATGAAGAAGGAACAACTTTAGTTATTTGTGGTGATACACCTCTAATAACTGCTGAAACGATGGAAGCGTTGCTTCAGCAACACGAAGAAGCGGGAGCAATGGCAACGGTACTAACAGCGTACATAGAAGAGCCTGCTGGATATGGCCGTATCGTTCGTAATGAGAATGGTCATGTTGAAAAGATTGTTGAGCATAAGGATGCAAATGAAAAAGAATTAGCTATTAAAGAAATCAATACAGGTACGTATTGTTTTGATAATAAAGCTCTATTTGCTTCACTTTCTAAAGTTTCAAATGATAATGTACAGGGTGAATATTACCTTCCGGATGTTATTGAAATTTTAAAAAATGAAGGTCATATTGTATCAGCTTATCAAACAGAGCACTTCGATGAAACGTTAGGTGTTAACGACAGAGTCGCTCTATCGCAAGCGGAAATTATTATGAAAAACCGTATTAACCGAAAGAACATGGTAAATGGTGTTACAATTATTGATCCAAGTAACACATACATTTCTGCTGATGCAATTATTGGCAGCGATACAGTTCTTCACCCAGGAACAATTATTGAGGGTAACACTGTAATTGGTTCTGATTGTGAAATTGGACCACATACAGTAATTCGCGATAGTGAAATTGGAGAGCGTACGGTAATTCGTCAATCTACTGTACATGACAGCAAACTTGGTACGGAAGTATCAGTTGGTCCATTTGCACATATTCGCCCAGATTCAGTTATTGGAGATGAAGTGCGCGTTGGAAACTTCGTAGAAATCAAAAAAACTGTTTTTGGTAATAGAAGTAAAGCTTCACACTTAAGTTATATCGGGGATGCACAAATTGGAGAAGACGTGAATCTTGGTTGCGGTTCAATTACGGTGAACTACGACGGAAAGAATAAATTTAAAACTGTGATTGGTAACGGGGTATTTATTGGATGTAATTCAAATCTTGTTGCTCCTGTAACAGTTGAAGATGGTGCTTATGTGGCAGCAGGCTCTACAATTACAGAGAATGTTCCATCAAAAGCATTATCAGTAGCACGTGCACGTCAAGTTAACAAAGAAGACTATGTTGATCAATTGCTGAATAAGAAAAAATCATAATGTGGAGGGTTAATCTAGATGTCGACTCAATATCTAAATTCTAATTTGAAAGTATTCTCTTTAAACTCTAATAAGGAACTTGCTGAGCAAATCGCAAAGCATATTGGAGTAGGACTAGGAAAATGTTCTGTTGATCGTTTTAGTGATGGAGAAGTTCAAATTAACATTGAAGAAAGTATTCGTGGTTGCGATGTATTCATTATTCAATCTACAAGCTTCCCAGTAAACGAACATATCATGGAATTACTTATTATGATTGATGCGTTAAAACGTGCATCTGCAAAAACAATTAATATTGTTATTCCTTACTATGGTTATGCGCGTCAAGACCGTAAAGCGCGTTCTCGTGAACCAATTACATCTAAACTTGTAGCAAACTTGCTTGAAACAGCAGGTGCAACTCGTGTAATCACTCTAGATTTACATGCTCCACAAATTCAAGGATTCTTTGATATCCCAATCGACCATTTAATGGGTGTACCGATTCTTTCAGATTACTTTGAAACAAAAGGTCTTAAAGATATCGTAATCGTATCTCCTGATCACGGTGGTGTAACTCGTGCTAGAAAAATGGCAGACCGTCTAAAAGCGCCAATCGCTATTATTGATAAGCGTCGTCCTCGTCCGAATGTATCGGAAGTAATGAACATTATCGGTAACATCGAAGGCAAAACAGCAATTTTAATTGATGACATCATTGATACAGCTGGTACAATTACATTAGCGGCAAACGCTCTTGTTGAGAACGGTGCTTCTGAAGTATATGCTTGCTGCACACATCCAGTATTATCTGGTCCAGCAATTGAGCGTATTCAAAATTCGAATATTAAAGAGTTAGTTGTAACGAACTCTATCGTATTACCAGAAGAAAAGAAAATTGATAAAGTACATGAACTTTCAGTGGCTCCATTAATCGGAGAAGCAATCATTCGTGTATACGAAGAAGAATCGGTAAGTGTATTATTCAATTAATTGGATAGAATGAGACGTAACCAAGATTGGTTACGTCTTTTCGTATCGAAAAAAGAAAGTAGTGGTACAAGAATGAAATTAATAGTAGGACTTGGGAACCCAGGTAGAGAATATGAATTAACAAGGCATAATATTGGGTTTATGGCGATTGATGAACTTGCCAAGCGTTGGAATATTTCTTTGAATGAACAAAAATTCAAAGGGTTATTTGGTGCAGGCTTTGTTAATGGGGAAAAGGTAATCTTATTAAAGCCACTTACATATATGAATTTATCTGGGGAAAGTATCCGTCCACTTATGGATTATTATAAAATTGATGTCGAGGACTTCATCGTCATGTATGATGATTTAGATATTCCTGTAGGTAAATTACGCCTTCGCATGAAAGGAAGTGCAGGTGGACATAATGGTGTGAAATCAACAATTTCACATTTAGGAACACAAGAATTTCAACGTATCCGCATGGGAATCGATCGTCCGAAAAATGGGATGAAAGTAGTGGATTATGTATTAGGGCGTTTTACGTCTGAAGAACTTCCTGGTGTTAATCAATCCATTGAAAAGACAGCAGATGCATGTGAAGAGTGGTTAAATAAACCTTTTCTCCAAATTATGAATACTTTTAATAGTTAAGCGTATAATCTGGAATATTTTATTTTGCTTTAACCCATACTAGTAGTAACTGGATATTTAGGAGGCTAGTATGGAAGGGTATTATTACTGCAGACATTGCGAGAGTAATGTAGGCTCCGTTACCGTAGAAAAAGTATATAGCGACGTTTTGCTTCAACTAACAGAGCAAGAAGTAGTGGATATGATTCATTTTCATGAGAATGGAAATATATATATAAAAACAATTTGTGAATCGTGTCAAGAAACGCTCGCATCTTATCCTGAGTATTATGAATATGAAAAATTTCTGCAATAAAATGTTATCGCTTTGGCATGTCCAAAGCATTTTTCTGTTTTCTTTTTCCAAAATATTTGCATAAAATATAGTAACTTGCTCTTTATGTTGAGAGGAGTTTTGATAATGATAGGTTTATTAGAGCAGTTTTATAAAAATGAAGAGATACAATCGGTTATTAATGGGTTAGAAGATGGGTTGAAAGAGCAACTTATATCGGGTATGGCTACATCTTCTCGTTCATTATTAATGGCAGCTTTATATAAAAAAACAAAAAAATCGCAACTAATTGTGACGCACAATTTATACCAAGCGCAAAAAGTACATGAAGATTTAGTGGCTTTACTTGGTGAAAAAGATGTGTGGTTATATCCCGTAAATGAATTGATAGCATCAGAAATTGGTGTTGCAAGTCCAGAATTGAAGGCGCAGCGTATTGAAGTGTTAAATCGCTTAGCGGCGGGAGAGAATGGGATTATTGTAGCGCCAGTTGCAGGACTACGTAGATTTTTACCGATAAAAGAATTATGGAAGCAAAGGCAAATTGAAATCAATCTAGGGCAAGAGATTGATTTAGATGCACTTTTGCATACTTTACATCATATTGGCTACGAGCGTAAGTCAATGGTAGAAGCTCCAGGAGAGTTCAGTTTACGCGGAGGAATATTAGATATTTACCCGTTAACGGAAGAATTACCATTTCGTATTGAATTCTTCGATACAGAAGTCGATTCTATTCGATTGTTTGATGTGGATGAACAGCGCTCTCAAGATAAAAAGGAAAGTGTTAAGTTCGGTCCAGCAACAGAGTTTTTATTTTCACAGGAAGAATTGAAATCGGGAATTAAGCATCTTGAAGAAGGTTTGACTAAGACGATGCAAAAGCTTTCCGATGATAAATTAAAGACTACAGTACTTGAGACGGTAAGTCATGAAATTGAGATGTTGAAAAACGGGCAAAGTATAGAACAAATGTTTAAATATTTATCTATTTTCTATAAAGAACCTGCTAGTCTGATAGATTATTTACCAGAAGATGGTGTTGTGATTTTAGATGAAATTTCCCGTATTCAAGAAACGGCATCACATCTCGAAACAGAAGAAGCGGAATGGTATATATCACTTCTTGGTGAAGGAACAATTATTCAGGATTTATCTTTCTCCCATTCGTTTGAGGAGTTTCTTCATCATAAAAAAAGAAGTTTTGTATATTTAACGTTATTCTTGCGCCATATAGCACATACACATCCACAAAATATTGTGAATGTGACATGTAAAACAATGCAAGATTTCCACGGACAGATGCAGTTGTTAAAAACTGAAATTGATAGATGGAATGAAGGGCATTTTACGACCGTTGTGCTCGGAACAGATGATGAACGTGTAAAAAAACTACAACATATTTTAGGTGATTATGATATTGATGCAGACATTGTAGAGGCTACAGATATTTTATTGCCTGGAAGGTTACAAATTGCTGTTGGTGATTTACATGCAGGGTTTGAAATGCCGATGCAAAAGCTTGTTGTTATTACTGAAAAGGAGCTTTTTCATAAGAAGGTTAAAAAATCACAACGTAAGCAAAAGTTATCTAACGCTGAACGTATTAAAAGTTATTCGGAATTAAAAGTTGGAGACTATGTAGTTCATGTAAATCATGGTATAGGTAAATTTTTAGGTATTGAGACATTAGAGATTAAGGGTGTTCATAAAGATTATTTAAATATTAAATATCAAGGTAATGATAAGTTATATGTTCCGATTGAACAAATTGATCAAGTGCAAAAATATGTAGGATCTGAAGGTAAGGATCCGAAAGTTTATAAATTAGGTGGGAATGATTGGAAGAAGGTTAAAACGAAAGTTGAAAAATCTGTACAAGACATTGCAGATGACCTAATTAAATTGTATGCCGAGCGCGAAGCTTCAAAAGGTTATGCATATACACCAGATACGGCAGAACAACAAGAATTCGAATCTTCTTTCCCATATCAAGAGACAGAGGATCAATTACGTTCTATTGACGAAATTAAGAAAGATATGGAACGTGGACGTCCGATGGATAGGCTTCTTTGTGGTGACGTAGGGTATGGAAAGACTGAGGTAGCCATTCGTGCGGCATTTAAAGCAATTATGGATGAAAAACAAGTTGCGATTTTAGTACCGACAACCATTCTTGCACAACAACACTATGAAACAATTCGAGAGCGTTTTCAAGATTACCCGATTAATATAGGGTTACTAAGTAGATTCCGTACGCGGAAACAACAAAATGAAACGATTAAGGGTTTAAAAGATGGAACGGTAGATATTGTAATCGGAACACATCGTATTTTATCTAAAGATGTTACCTATAAAGATTTAGGACTTCTTATTATTGATGAGGAACAAAGATTCGGTGTTACGCATAAAGAAAAAATTAAACAATTGAAAGCAAATGTTGACGTTTTAACGTTAACGGCAACTCCGATTCCGCGTACACTTCATATGTCTATGCTTGGTGTGCGTGATTTATCTGTAATTGAGACACCGCCAGAGAATAGGTTCCCAGTACAAACATATGTAGTGGAGTATAATCCAGCATTAATGCGAGAAGCGATAGAGCGAGAGCTTGCAAGAGGAGGTCAAATTTACTTCTTATATAACCGTGTGGAGGATATTGAAAGAAAAGCAGATGAAATTTCGATGTTAGTTCCAGACGCTCGTGTAACATACGCACACGGGAAAATGAATGAAAGTGAATTAGAGTCTGTTATGCTATCGTTTTTAGAGGGGCAGCATGATGTTCTTGTAAGTACAACAATTATTGAGACGGGTGTAGATATTCCGAATGTAAATACATTAATTGTATTTGATGCAGATCGTATGGGATTATCACAGTTGTATCAGCTGCGTGGTCGTGTTGGACGTTCTAATCGCGTCGCGTATGCATACTTTGCATACAAACGCGATAAAGTGTTATCGGAAGTTGCAGAGAGGCGTCTGCAGGCAATTAAAGAGTTTACAGAGCTTGGATCTGGTTTCAAAATTGCGATGAGAGACTTATCAATTCGTGGTGCGGGTAATTTGTTAGGGGCAGAACAACATGGATTTATTGATTCTGTCGGATTTGATCTATATTCTCAAATGCTAAAAGATGCAATTGAACAGCGCAGGGGAACAGACGGAGTTGAAAATACAGTTAATGTTGAAATTGATTTAGAAGTAGATGCATATTTACCGGATGCGTATATTTCAGATAGTAAGCAAAAAATTATGATGTATAAACAATTTAGAGGTGTTTCTGCAATTGAGGATATTGAAGAGCTGCAGGAAGAGATGATAGATAGATTTGGTGATTACCCACAAGAAGTTGGTTATTTATTACAAATCGCAAATATTAAAGTGTTAGCAATGAAAGAACAAATTGAGTTAATTAAGCAAAATAAATTTGAAGTAACGTTCCTGTTTTCTGAACAAGCAAGCCAAAATATCGATGGTGGAAAATTATTTATGCTAGGGAATAGTTTTGGTCGTATGATTGGTCTTGGTATGGAAGGATCACAATTGAAAATTGTGATGAAAACGAATGGATTAGAGACATCGAAATGGTTAACAATTGCTGAAAATTTATTAAAAGGCTTACCAGATGTAAAAAAAGAAGTAATAAATGCCTAATTTAAGATAAAAAATACAATTCGACGTGCATAGAAGAACTAATGTGTAAAATACTATGTTTAACAGTTGGTGATTTTTACATGAACAGGTAAATTCACCACTTTTGATCATCAGTAGAAAGTGAGGCAGCATTAGAATGAAAGCAACTGGAATCGTACGTCGAATTGATGATTTAGGCAGGGTAGTAATCCCGAAGGAAATTCGTAGAACTTTACGTATTCGAGAAGGAGACCCACTAGAAATATTTGTTGATCGCGATGGAGAAGTGATTTTGAAAAAATATTCTCCAATTAGTGAACTAGGTAATTTTGCAAAAGAATATACGGAAGCTTTATACGATAGCTTAGGACATAATGTGCTTGTATGTGATCGTGATTCTATTATCGCAGTAGCAGGCATATCTAAAAAAGAATACTTAAATAAAAGTGTTGGCGATTTAATTGAGAAGACAATGGAAGAGCGTAAGTCTGTAATTATGACAGATGAAAGCGAAATTTCAATTATTGATGGAGTAACAGAAAAGGTTACTTCTTATACAATTGGCCCAATTGTTGCGAATGGGGATCCAATTGGAGCTGTTGTTATCTTCTCTAAAGAGGCTATTATAAGTGAAGTAGAGCATAAGTCAGTAAATACAGCTGCAAGCTTTTTAGCGAAACAAATGGAGCAGTAGTGAAGTGTAATTTCTATAAGTAGCAATCTTTCCTAATTATGATATTTCTATTTGAGAAATTAACTATTTGGAGATATAAGTATATTGAACGAAGGTAGCTCTTTGCTACCTTTTTTCATTGAATATTTTTGTTGTTGAAAGAAGTCAGTGGATGTAAGGAATATGAAGGAGAGCCAGTTTTTCTTTGTGATATAATACGAGGGGTGAGAATAGAAAAAGGAGTTTTCTTGTATGGAAGCGAAGAAGCATCAAGCCTTTTGGCGTGGGGCTATTATATTAACAATCGCAAGTTTTGTTACGAAAGTATTAAGCGCTTTTTACCGTATTCCATATCAAAATATAGCGGGTGATATTGGTTTTTATATTTACCAACAAATTTATCCGTTTTATGGATTTTGTTTAATTTTAGCTACTTATGGGTTTCCTATTATTATTTCAAAAATGGTCGCAGAAAGATTAGAACAAGGAAAACAAAAAGAAGCGGAAGAAATTATTTGTGTATCTTTTTGGTTTTTATTGGGAATCGGATTTGTGGGGTTTTTCACACTGTTCTTCGGTGCCGAAACAATTGCATCGGCTATGGGCGATATACATTTAGATAAATTATTACGTGTTATTTCGTTTTCATTCCTACTAATGCCATTTTTATCTGTAGCGAGAGGATATTTTCAAGGATTCAATAATATGATGCCGACGGCTGTTTCGCAAGTAATTGAACAAACGATTCGTGTTTCTATTATTGTATTTTTATCACTATTCCTTATTGCTCATGAATTTGATTTATATACAGTTGGTGCGGGTGCTATGCTAGGCTCAATTGCAGGTGGGCTTATTGGGATTATCGTACTTTTACTTTATATGCGTCATGATTTCCGGTCTATTTTCTTTAAAAGTTGGAAGAGAGTTGGAGATAAAAAAAGGATTATTAGAATCCTTTTTTGGCAGGGATTAGCGATTTGTGTTAGTAATTTAGTCCTTATTTTTATACAAATGGCGGATTCTATTTCCTTTTATACCTTGCTTATTCGCGCGGGAGAGCAAGTTGAAAATGCAAAGGTACTAAAAGGTGTTTATGATAGAAGTATCCCGCTTATGCAATTAGGTACCGTTGTGACAACTTCTTTCTCATTGTCACTTATTCCTATTATTACAGCGGCGAAAGAAAGAGGAGATCTTTCCTTTATTCAAGAAAAGGTAAAGTTAGCAATGAAAATAACATTTGTTATTGGATTTGCAGCAGCCATCGGATTAACTTGTATTATTCAGCCTACAAATATTATGTTATTTGAGAATAGTGATGGGTCAGATGTGTTATCGATTTTATCTTTATCTATTTTATTTAGCTCATTGTCAATTACAACTGCTTCTATTTTGCAAGGGTTGGGACAAATATTAAAACCAGCAATATTCGTTTTATTTGGAGGTTGTTTGAAGCTAGCTTTAAACTATATATTAATGCCTTATTTTGGTGTAAAGGGAGCTGCAATTGCAACTTTAGTTGCGCTTATTGTAATTGCCTTGCTAAATAGTGTGTTACTTATGCGAGCTGTATCAGAGCCGCTTATTGATAAGCGGAATATGTTAGGTGTAGTTATTAGTGGTATTGGTATGGGATTTGTATTATTAATCTTTATGCGTGTGTTGCGAATGTCTGGATTAGTAATTGATACAGGACATAGAGGAATTGCGACGCTTGAAGCGCTGTTAGGTGTAGCCATCGGCGGATTAGCATATATGTTTTTAATTTTAAAATTACGTGTATTTACAAAAGAAGAATTAGGAACCGTTATGAAACAAGAGAAAAAAGAAGGTTCATTGAAGAAGAGTGGATAGAGGTGACTGGTTGTGAGTGGAATCATTACTATTTTGGGATTAGGTGCTGGTGAGTTAGATCAGTTAACGATGGGTGTATATCGAAAGATAAAAGAAGCGGACCATATGTTTGTTAGAACGAAGGAACACCCAGTTATAGAAGAACTGGAGAAAGAAGGCATAAAATATACAGCTTTTGACGATGTATACGAAGCGCATGATACATTTGAAATCGTATATGAAACAATCGCGAATACGTTGTTAGAACAAGCTAAAGGTACAGAAATTATTTATGCAGTTCCTGGTCATCCGCTTGTAGCAGAAAGAACAGTTCAGCTACTCTTGGAAAAAGGAGAGGTAGCAAATATTGAAGTGCGACTTGAAGGTGGACAAAGTTTCCTTGATCCGATGTTTGCGAGTCTAAAAATTGATCCGATTGAAGGATTTCAATTAATTGATGCTACATCATTTGAAAGAGGACAATTAGAATTACGTCAACATTTAATCTTTTGTCAAGTGTATGATGCGTTTGTTGCTTCAGATGTGAAACTGCCGTTAATGGAGATGTTGCCAGATGATTACGAAGTGTATATCGTAACAGCTGCCGGAACTTCATTTGAGCAAGTAAAAAAAGTGCCATTATACATGTTAGATCATGAAACGGAATTAAATAATTTAACGAGTGTATATGTACCGCCAGTTAAGGAACGTGAATCCTTGTATCAGCAGTTTGATGTGCTTAGAGCAATTATTGCTGATCTTCGTGGACCGAATGGTTGCCCGTGGGATAAAAAGCAAACTCATCAATCTTTAAAGAAATACTTAATTGAAGAGGCATATGAAGTGCTAGAAGCCATTGATGAAGAGGATGATGACCATTTAGTAGAAGAACTGGGTGATATATTATTACAAGTTATGCTTCATGCCCAAATTGGAGAGGATGAAGGTTGGTTCTCCATAGATGATATTATTCGAACTTTATCTGAGAAAATGGTTCGTCGTCACCCGCATGTGTTTGGGAATACGGATGTAAATAATGCTGATGAAGTAATCGCGAATTGGGAAGAGATTAAAAAACAAGAAAAGGGATTCGTGAAAGAATCTGTTTTAACGGGTATTCCAAAAAGCTTACCGCAGCTAATGCGTGCTTATGAAATTCAGAAGAAAGCTGGAAAGGTTGGATTTGATTGGGTTGACGTGCAACCAATGATAGAGAAAGCCTTAGAAGAATGGCAAGAATTCCAGCAAGAAGTTGTAAACATGGATGAGGAAAAGATGCTAGGTGAATTTGGTGATTTACTATTTGCATTTGTTAATATAGCTCGTCATTATAAAATAGATCCAGAAGAAGCGTTGCGTTCAACTAATGAGAAATTTACCGGGCGTTTTTTATACATGGAAGCAAAAGTAGCAGAAATGAATAAAGAAATGCAAGATTTATCATTAGAACAGTTAGATGTTTTATGGGAAGAGGCCAAACAAACAGAGCGTTAATAGGGGGACTTGATATGCGTTTAGATAAGTTTTTGAAAGTGTCACGTTTAATTAAAAGAAGAACATTAGCAAAAGAAGTATCTGATCAAGGAAGAATATCCATTAATGGTCAAGTGGCAAAAGCGAGTTCAGATGTAAAGGTAGATGATGAATTAACAATTCGTTTTGGTCAAAAAATAGTAACTGTGAAAGTAAATGAATTGAAAGAAACGACTAAAAAAGAAGATGCAGCAAACATGTATAGTATAGTTCGCGAAGAAAAAGTAAAAGCAGAAGAAGGCTTGTTCTAAAATGGATCACCCCTTCATACATTACTATTAGCTAGTATAAAGCTATGGGGGGATTTTCGTGAATAATGGTTACTCACCTACGTCTTCTAATCAACAAAATGTTTCTGTAGAGCATGATATTATTATGCGTGGCAGGCGTGTAATCGATATTACTGGTGTAAAGCAAGTGGAGAGTTTTGATAGCGAAGAGTTTTTACTTGAGACTGTAATGGGTTTTTTAACAATTCGTGGTCAAAATTTACAAATGAAGAATTTAGATGTAGAAAAGGGTGTTGTATCGATTAAAGGGAAAATTCATGAGATGCTGTATATCGATGAGAATCAAGGGGAGAAAACTAAAGGTTTCTTTAGTAAGTTGTTTAAATGAGCCTAACAATTCAGTTGTATACAATGCTTTCAATGATTGGAATGGGTGCTTGGATTGGTGCATCTTTAGATACGTATCAACGATTCTTAAAACGCCAAGAGCGTAAACGTTGGCTTGTATTTATACATGATATACTATTTTGGATTGTCCAAGCCTTATTCGTTTTTTATGTATTACTGCTCGTGAATGAAGCTGAATTACGTATATATGTATTTTTGGCATTACTATGCGGTTTTGCGGCATATCAAAGTTTATTGAAAGCAGTATACATGAAGATGTTAAATTTTCTCATCTATATTTTTGTACAAACAATACAATTTTTTGTTCGAATTATACAGCTACTCATGATAAAACCTGTTATTATTATAGCGCAGCTATTTATTGCATTTATATTATTCTTATTTCGTGTACTGCTTTCAATTGGACATGTGTTATGGAAAATGGCGATTTGGATATTACTTTTCATTTGGAAAGTTTTTTTCTGGCCTGTTCGATTTATTGCTTCACTCATATGGAAACTTCTCCCTAATCGTGTTAAACTTTTTATAACGAAGCATGTAGGGTTCCTGCAATATATAGCAAAGTTGAAGGGACATATCTTCCAATTATGGGAGCGTATAAAAAAGAAGTTAGGGGGACCTCGGAAATGAGGGAACTGAGACAAAGAACAATCGAAAAACAGAGTCCAAATCCTGTTAAAGAACATATAATACAAACGGATGAGAACAGGAAGCGACTTTATCGCCGTTTAGCGGTTTTTCTTGTCTTTGCTTTTACAATTATTGCGAGTATTAGTGTAACGTTTTATCAACAAAACAGTTCCATTAAAGCAAAAGAAGCAAAAGTTAAGGACATGAAAAAAGAACTGGATTCATTAACGAAAAAAGAAAAAAGTCTAAAAGACGAAGTTCAAAAGTTAAATGATGAAGAGTACGTTTTAAAGATTGCTAGAAGGGATTATTTCTTCTCCGGAAAAGGGGAGATAATTTTTCCTGTTTCTAAGTAGAGTATGTCTTATTGACACTATATTTTAGGATTATATATAATAAAGTAAAATTTGACTTTTTAACCACTAAGGAGGAGCATTTTTTTTATGTCAATCGAGGTAGGCAGCAAGTTACAGGGTAAAGTAACAGGTATTACAAATTTTGGCGCTTTTGTGGAGCTGCCAGAAGGCTTAACGGGTCTTGTTCATATTAGTGAAGTTGCTGATAATTATGTGAAAGATATTAACGATCACTTAAAAGTGGGCGACCAAGTAGAAGTAAAAGTTATTAATGTTGAAAAAGATGGAAAAATTGGTCTATCTATTAAAAAAGCGAAAGAACGCGAAAAAACAGAAGGAGATCGTCCACGTGGTGAATACCAACAACGCGGTGGTGATCAACAACGTTCTGGACGTCCACAACGTAATAATCGTTCTTTCAACAGAGATAACCGCGGTGGCGGTAACGACCGAGCTCCAAAAGAAACATTTGAGCAAAAGATGGCACGCTTTTTAAAAGATAGTGAAGATCGTTTAACTTCTTTAAAGCGTAACACAGAATCTAAACGTGGTGGCCGTGGCGCGCGTCGCGGATAATAAGAACGTTTAATGTTTAGCATATAGAGAGGTACCCAGGGTCATTACTCAGGGTACTTTTTTATATGAGAGAATGTATTTTTAAAAAAGTTTTCAAGATGTGTTGACTTTAAATTGTATCTGATGTAAGATACTAATTGTCCGTTAAATACGACGACATGGCGGTGTAGCTCAGCTGGCTAGAGCGTACGGTTCATACCCGTGAGGTCGGGGGTTCGATCCCCTCCGCCGCTATATTTAATTTAACGGCCCGTTGGTCAAGTGGTTAAGACACCGCCCTTTCACGGCGGTAACACGGGTTCGAATCCCGTACGGGTCATCTAAAAAGATCATGCAAATTGCATGATCTTTTTTTGTTAAGTAAATTAAGACATACAACACTTCTACAAAATTACCCTATATTTTCTGAATATTCCACCTACTATAAAAGGATAAATTAAATACTGTGTATATATGTAGACTTATTTCGAATAAAACGTCGAACGATTATAAAAGTGAAAACTGTTGTTTTGACAAAAATCCCAATAATCATCTTTTATAATGACAGTAATTAAACTATGCAGGTGGTGTTAAAAATATGCCTAAAGCAGGAAGGAATACTATGAATACAAGTACATTGGCGATGAATGAAAGTCAGCTTGGAACAATGAAGTGGACAAGTAAGTTGCGAATGAAATTTGAACAAGTTTTCTTTAGATGGGGATTCATAATTGTTGTTATTGGTTTTCTTTTAGGACGAGCATATATATTAACGAACATCTTACCTTTTGCATTGCCGTTTTTTGCTGCTGTTTATGTTATGAAGCGAGATAAAATGCCGCTCGCATTTTTAGCTCTGATGGGAGGAGCACTTTCAGTTTCGATAGATAATTTATTTTTTACTTTTGCATCTATTTTTACGTTCTTCATTTATAATATCTTCTTTAGTCGATTTACACGTAAAACTGTTGGACTTGTACCATTCCAAGTATTTATCTCCGCATTAACCGCACATTTAGTTGTTGTATATTTTGCGCAACAAACCGTCACCATGTATGACTTGCTCGTTAGTACGATCGAAGCGGGGCTTAGTTTCGTATTAACGATGATATTTCTGCAAAGTGTTCCACTCTTGGTGGAAAGGAAAGGGAAACAACAAGCGTTAGAAACAGAAGAAATTGTTTGTTTAATTATATTACTAGCATCTGTTTTAACGGGTACAACAGATTGGTTCGTTTATGATGCTTCTATTCAACATATTTTCACTAGATATTTAGTATTAGTATTTGCATTTATTGCTGGTGCGGCTACAGGGTCCACGGTGGGAGTCGTCACTGGATTGATATTAAGTTTAGCGAATGTGTCTAGTTTGTCTCAACTTAGCCTCCTTGCCTTTTCAGGATTGCTTGGGGGATTATTGAAAGAAGGAAAGCGTATAGGAGTTAGTTTAGGATTATTAATTGGTACAAGTTTAATTACGCTATATGTAGACAAGCAAACGAGTATTGTAACAACCTTAATTGAATCTGGTGTGGCAATTGTTTTCTTTTTATTAACACCGAAGCTTGTTATGGATCGTATTGCTAAATTTATGCCAGGTACACAAGAACACTCACAAGATCAACAACAATATTTACGAAGAATGCGCGATGTTACAGCGAACAAAATCAATCAATTTGCTAATGTATTTGCTGCTTTGTCTAATAGTTTTTCTGTATATGGGTACGTGGAAGAGGAAGATAAAGAAACAGAAGCGGATTTATTTTTAAGTACAATTACTGCAAAAACATGTCAAACGTGCTTTAAGAAGGATCAATGTTGGGTAGTTAATTTTGATAAAACGTACGATTATATGAAACAAATAATGAGTGAAACGGAAGAAGGAACACTGCAACATAATCGGAAGTTAGTTCGTGAATGGGACAAGCATTGTGTGAGAGGTAAGAAAGTAACAGATTTAGTAGCCGGTGAATTAGATCACTTTTATGAGGGGCAAAAATTACGAAAACAAATGAAAGAAAATCGCAGAATAGTAGCGGAACAATTATTAGGTGTATCAAAAGTTATGGAGGATTTCGCACAGGAAATACAAAGAGAGCGAGAAAATCATCAAGTACAGGAAGAACAAATTTTACAAGCGTTTCGTGATTTTGGTGTCGAAGTGGAGCATGTTGATATTTATTGTTTAGACAGAGGAAGTATTGATATTGAAATGTTGATTCCAGCTGCATCTAATGAGCATGGAGAATGTGAGAAGTTGGTTGCGCCGATGCTCTCGGATATTTTAAAAGAAAATATCGTTGTTAAGCATGAGGAGAAATCCTCTTATCCAAATGGTCACAGTTTAATATCATTTGGTTCAGCGAAGACCTATTCTCTTGATACAGGATTGGCTACGGCTGCAAAAGGTGGTGGGTTTGTTTCAGGCGATTCTTACGCGATGATGGATTTAAGTGTTGGGAAATATGCACTTGCGATTAGTGATGGTATGGGAAATGGGCAAAGGGCTCATATGGAGAGTAGGGAAACGGTAAAATTATTACAAAAGATACTTCAATCAGGTATTGATGAGGAAATAGCGATTAAGTCCATCAATTCAATTCTTTCTTTAAGAACGACAGAGGAGATGTATACCACGCTTGACTTGGCTATGGTAGATTTACGGGATGCGAGTGCGAAGTTTTTAAAGGTTGGATCGACGCCGAGTTTTGTTAAACGCGGCAATAATATTTTGAAAATTGAGGCAAGTAATTTGCCGATAGGAATTATTGAAGATGTTGAAGTTGATGTGGTTGGTGAGCAATTAAAAACGGGTGATATTCTTATTATGATGAGTGATGGCATTTTTGAGGGAGCACAACATGTGGAGAATCACGAGTTATGGATAAAGCGTAAAATTAAAGAACTACAAACAGAGGATCCACAAGAAATAGCTGATATTATTATGGAAGAAGTAATTAGGTCTGGTGATGGCTATATAAATGATGATATGACTATTGTTGTGGCGAAAGTAAAGAAAAATATGCCGAAGTGGGCTACGATTCCGATAGTGGGAATGCAGGCGCAATAAAATAATCAAAAAAACCTAGGTATTTACCTAGGTTTTTTTGATTAAAAAGGTAATGTAATTACTTAGTTGAATCTACAGGAGGAATGTAAGATAAAAATGTAATTTTTGTATATCTTTTTTTTGCACAATGTTTGTAAAAGTTGTACCATTATAGACAAGGTAACTAACGTTGCTGTTCTTGTTTAATGAAAGGTGATTACGAAGTTGAAAGATACATTTGTTGGAAAAGTAGATGACTTTGTAAAGCGGCATGATGTATTAAAGAAACATTCAACAATTGTTGTAGGGGTTTCTGGCGGTCCTGACTCTTTAGCTCTTCTATATTATTTGTTAGAAAAAAGGGCAGAAAAGCAACTCGAAATTGTAGTAGCACATGTGGATCATATGTTTAGAGGTAATGAATCTCATGAGGACCTACAGTTTGTGCAGGGTCTTTGCAAAGAGCTGGGAGTTATTTGTGAGACGATAAGGATTAATGTGTCGCAATATCAACAGCAATATGGAATGAATGCACAAGTTGCTGCTAGAGAATGCAGATATGCATTTTTGGAAACAATAATGAAGAAATATGATGCGAGATATGTAGCTCTTGGTCACCATGGAGATGATCAAGTAGAGACGATTTTAATGCGTCTTGTACGAGGGAGTACTCCGAAAGGGTACGCAGGAATTGCAGTGAAGCGTCCTTTTCATAATGGATATTTAATTAGGCCGTTACTTGGGGTAACTAAGGAAGAAATTGTTGATTACTGTAATAAGTTAAAAGTTATTCCGCGTATAGATCCGAGTAATAAAAAGGAAGTATATACAAGGAATCGATTACGTAAATATGTCCTTCCTTATTTGAAAGAGGAAAATCCACAAATGCATGAGAAATTCCAAAAATTTAGCGTGCAGATGCAAGAGGATGAGGCTTATTTGCAGGAATTAGCTTTTGAGAAAATGAATAAAGTAATTACGAAAAAAAGCGATAAACAAATTAGCTTATCAATTCCTGCCTTTGAATCCATGTCTATGCCTTTACAAAGGAGAGGGATTCAACTAATATTAAACTATCTTTATGAATATAAGATTCCATCTTCGCTTTCTTCTATACATATTGACAAGGTGATTGAATTTTTTAAGCGGATACAACCTTCAGGTTCATTGGATTTTCCAGGTGGCTTGAAAATTATTCGTACATACGAAGAATGTAGCTTTGGATTTAAACAAGAAATTGTTTCTCCTTTTTTGCAAGATTTATCAGTACCCGGGACAATTACATTACCGAACGGAGATAAATTTGTAACAGAGGTGAGCGAGGATATACCAAGTAACATGAATGAAACAGTGTTTGTTGCTAAGTATAATGATATATCGTATCCACTTCGTATTCGTTCTAGGGAAAATGGAGATCGCATGTCAATACAAGGTATGGATGGTACAAAAAAGATAAAAGCTATTTTTATCGAATCGAAAGTACCGAAAGAAAAAAGAGAAGAATGGCCGATCGTTTGTGACGCAAGTGAAAATATTATTTGGGTACCCTTGTTGAAACGATCTGCATTTGCTATTTCGAAAGAGGTAGCAAAGAAGGATAAATATATTATTATTCACTACAAAAGCAAGGAGTCTTCCGGGAGGATAATGAAATGATGAATCAAGATATCGAAAAAGTATTAATTTCTGAAGAACAAATACAGGAAAAGGTGCTTGAATTAGGTGCAGTTATTGCAGAGGATTACAAAAATACAGTACCGCTTGCAATTGGTGTACTAAAGGGTGCAATGCCATTTATGGCAGATTTATTAAAGAGAACAGATACATATCTTGAAATGGATTTTATGGCTGTATCTAGCTACGGTCACTCTACTGTTTCAACAGGCGAAGTAAAAATCTTAAAAGATCTTGATACTTCTGTAGAAGGTCGCGATATTTTAATCGTTGAAGATATTATTGATAGCGGTCTTACACTAAGCTATTTAGTAGACCTGTTTAAATATCGTAAAGCGAAATCTGTAAAAATTGTTACATTATTAGATAAACCAACAGGTCGTAAGGTTGATCTGAAAGCGGATTATGTTGGATTTACTGTCCCTCATGAATTCGTTGTAGGGTATGGATTAGATTATAAAGAGCAATACCGTAATCTTCCGTATGTGGGAGTATTAAAACCAAGTGTTTACTCAAATTAATTAAATACAGGCGTGACAATTGTATAGGAAAGTTTTTCTATGTTACGATTTACTATAGTGTTTATGCCGTGAGAGGAGGTTAGGAATGAATCGTATCTTCCGTAATACCATCTTTTATTTACTGATATTCT